>Ga0310122_10000140_pt1 | contig 45745 bp, 44 predicted proteins | sample CB6_Bottom_1051__FD_203503 | JGI IMG/M metagenome (GOLD analysis project Ga0310122, IMG submission 203503) | Marine microbial communities from Western Arctic Ocean, Canada - CB6_Bottom_1051 | ecosystem: Environmental > Aquatic > Marine > Oceanic | place: Canada: Western Arctic Ocean | collected...
CCTATTAAACTTAGTAATGTCGCAGATAGTAAACATAAGCGAAACAGTGGCATGATATCTCCATGATAAAAAAAGGCTAAATAAGTCAGTGCAGCATACGCTGCAAACATATAAAATAAAATTCATTAAATTTTAGAAACTCAATAAGTTTTACTTATGATGTGTTGTGTGGCCAATGAAACTTAATCAATTACAAATATTAGATGCTATTGTACAAAGCGCGAGTTTGAGTGGAGCGGCATTAAAGCTACATAAAACGCAACCGGCGTTAACATTGGCGATTAAAAACTTAGAGTCTAAGTTAGGCTTTGACCTTCTGGATCGTTCTAAATACCGTTTACAACTCACCGAAAAAGGGCGTATTTTTCACCGAGAGGCTAAACATTTGTTAACCGCTAACGATCAGCTTACTCAGCTCGCAACAGAGCTGGCATTAGGCAATGAAGCACAATACAGAGTCTGCTACGAGCAAATTTGCCATGTGCAAAGTTATAACCAGATCATAAGTAATACTTTTAAGCATTTTTCGAGCACAGAGTTTCGTTTAACCAGTGGAAAGCGGTTTGTGTCTTTGGAACAAGTGAATACCGGTCAAGCCGAGCTTGGAATTGGGCCATGGTTTGATTTATTTCATGCTACGGGCGATTTGGAAAGTTTACCTATAGGTAAATTAGATATCGGTATCGTGGGTGCTAAAGGGGTTTTACCTAAGCAGCTTAGCTATGATGAATTACAGCTTTATCCGTGTTTGGCGATGTTTGAAAGTGGCTTGAGTATCGACAGTGACAGGCTTTCTTATTCGAAAGGGGCTGCGGTTATGAAAATAGATGACATATCTACCTTAAAGTCGTTTTTACTTTCAGGAGCGGGTTGGGCAATGATGAGTTTAGGTCATTGTAAAAAAGAAATTGCCGCGGGCTCATTACAGCAAATCATTGTTACCGACAGAGAGCATCAATTTAGCGCACAAATTAGAGCTTTTCGTCAACATGCTATGCACCATGGGCCTGTTGCGCGCAAAATTTGGCAACAATTTGAATTACTCAGCCAGGAGTACTTAAACAAGAATGGACGTTAATAAAGAAACGGTTATTTACACTATCATAGCCAGTATACCTAAAGGCTGTGTTGCCAGTTATGGCCAAGTAGCTGCGCTTGCGGGGTATCCTAATAATGCTAGGTTGGTAGGTCGTTTATTAAAAGAGATGGCAAAAGATTCGACGATCCCTTGGCATAGAGTGGTTAACAGTCAAGGTAAAATAGCGTTTGCACAGGGCAGTGCGCAGTATCAAACGCAACGAGAAAAGCTACTTTCTGAGGGCGTTACTTTTAACAATCAACGAATTAATATGGCAAAACACCGCTGGCAATAAACTAACTATCCATTTTATGTAAGTCAGTTAAAGCCCAAATTTCATCAGCAGTCCATTCGTTTAACCAAATAGGAATATCCTCAGCTTTCATGGGTTTGGCAATGCCATAACCTTGTGCTAAATGACAGCCAAGAAGCATAAGAGTTGCTGCATGCTCAGGCGTTTCTACCCCCTCAGCAATTACCTTGCGTTTAAATGATTTAGCCAGTGCAATAACGCCTTTTACTATTGCTAAGTCGTCAGAATCTTCCAGCATATCTCTAATGAAGCTTTGATCTATCTTTATTAAGCTTGCAGGTAAACGTCTTAAGTATGTGAGTGAGGAGTAACCGGTACCAAAATCATCCAACGAAAAATCAACCCCTAACGCTTTACAATCTTGCATAGTTTTAGATACATGGGTCACATCGCTCAGTGCACTGGTTTCTAGCACTTCTAGCTCTAAATTGGTTGCATTCACTTGTGGGTGCGCCAATAGTAATTCAGTTAACTTTGAAGTAAATTCAGGTTGCTGTAATTGTACTGCAGCAACATTAACACTCACTTTTATAGTTAAACTTGGCGTTAATGATTGCCATTGATTAATTTGAGTCAAGGCGGTATCAATAACCCACTCGCCAACGTCTATCATTAGTTGATTGTTTTCAATGGCTGGTAAAAACTCGATAGGGCTTAGTAAGCCACGCTCGGGATGTTGCAAGCGTATTAATGCCTCTACGCCAATCATATCGCCGGTTCGCATATCAACCTTAGGTTGGTAATAAAGCACAAACCAATTGTTAGCTAAGGCTTCACGAATAAGCGATATGCCTTTTTGCTGTGTCTTAACGGTATCACCTTGGCTAGTATCAAATAAGTGATAGCGGTTTTTGCCCATTTGTTTAGCTATATACATGGCTTGATCTGCATGGCGCATTAGTTGATCGGCATCAAAATTATCTTCAGGGTATACGGTCACCCCAATACTGGCAGAAACATTTAAAACAATGTCATTCACTGTCACCGGTTTAGCTGCTGCAGCTAATAGCCGCTCGAGCACAGGAACACAATCGGCAATTGATTCTAGATTAGTTAATACGCCAACAAATTCATCGCCACCAATACGGGCTAAGCTATCACCTTCACGCAGTGCATCTTTTAAACGGATAGAAATTGCAACAAGTAACTTATCGCCAATATCATGGCCATGTGAGTCATTTACTTGTTTAAATCCATCTAAATCTAGAAACACCACAGCCAATGAATTGTTATGACGACGGCATTGCAACATAGTTTGGCTAAGCCTATCGGCAAGCAGCACACGGTTTGGCAAGTTAGTTAATAAATCATAATGAGCAATCCGACTAAGTTGCTCTTGTTGGCGTTTAGCTTGGGTTATATCGGTAAATATCCCTAAATAAAAGGTAACGTCGTTATCATCTGTTAACACAGAAATAGTGAGTAGCTCTGCATATAATTCGCCATTTTTTTTGCAATTCCAAATCTCCCCTTGCCAATGGCCAAACTTATTTAATTGTAGCCACATATCCTTATAGAAAGAGTCTGATTGTTTACCTGAGTTTAAAAATGCAGGGGTGCGACCAATAACCTCTTCATGGCTATAACCAGTTATCCGACAAAAAGCAGGGTTAACATCAACAATATGACGATTTACATCGGTAATGATAATGCCTTCATGGGTATCTCTAAATACGCGTGAGGATAAGTGCAGCTTTTCTTCAATTAACTTTCTCTCAGTAATATCGATTGATACACCCAACATAGTGACTGCACTACCTTGATTATCTCTTACGAGTGTTCCTTTGGTATTAAACCAACGAATTTTGCCACGTTTATTAACAATACGATGATCAACATTATATTCTTTTGCATCGTCAATGCACTGTTCTATATTTTTTATGATATCGGCACGATCATCAGGGTAAATAATGGCCAGGTATTCATTTTTAGTCATTTCTAGTTGTTTAACATTGCCGTTTATTAATCTAATACCATGTTCAGAAAAACGGATTATATTGGTTTTTATATCCCATTCCCAAGTCGCAATCCCACCTACTTTTTGACTCAGAAGAAGCCGTCTTTCGGTATCGGTAAATGCTTTAATATTATTTTGTAATGCATGAGTACGTTGCGTTACTTTTTTTTCTAGTTTTATGTGACTGGCTCTTAAGCGAGTCACTAAATAAGCAGTGACTGTGGTTAAAAAGATGAACAGGGCTGCAATAGCAACACCAAATAACAGCATGCTACTATCTTTCCAGCCATTGATAGGATAAGTTTTAAATACCCAAACCCCATTTGGTACTTGTATATTAAAGTCGACAGTATTTTTTATTTTTTGGTTTTTTGAGGTAACAATAATTTGCACATCATTTGTATCGGGCATGACTTTTGAAAGCTCATAGCCAATACCTGCCTGTGGCAGTTGTGCTAAGTTAACGCTTTGGAGAATATCAGGAAAGCGTATAAGCGCAGTAGCAAACCCCCAAAACTTATTACCGTCTTGAGTGTCAAGATAGACAGGTAACCTAGCAGCAGCCCCCATTCCTCCTTGAAATAACTCAAACGGCCCTGCAAGGGTTAATTTCCCGGTTTGTTTGGCCAAAAAGGCCTCTTGAGTTCGCAGTGGATTTTCTAATACATTATTTCCGATGGCGCTTTCATTGCCTTTGAGTGGCACTACGTGTGTAAGGATACCGTTTTTGTGAAGCTGTAAAGCTGCAAGGCCAGGGTAGAGCGCTAACATTTCAGATGCAAGCTCTTCAAAGCCTTCTGTTTTACCATTTTGAGTACGAATTAGGGCCGCAATTGGGTAGGCGGCTGAAAGCGCTTGATTTAGGTTATTTCTAATGTGGTTTACGTAACTACCTGAAACCTCTCTAATAGAGATTTGCTTCTGCTGATAAATGTATTGATCAAGTAAGTAAATTGAATACACAGCGGCAAGCGTTGACATTAAAAAAGTGATCAACACCAGTCTTGCATAGATAAACAAGCTTAATATTTGTGGGCGTGTTTTAGATAATGACAATATTAATAACACCTAGCGTTGTTTGATACCAACTCGCAATAATACTTAATTAAGCGAGTTGGTATGAGCCGCGTCCATTTAAATCAATGGCGTTTTAAGTTCCTAGAAATAGTATAGCAAACAGGTTTTAGATCATGAGATAGATTTTGTTATACTTTGTTATTAATAAGTACATTTGCAGGGTATTAGTTAAAAACGCAGGTAATGAGGGGATATTTAAAAAGACTATGTGTATTGTTGCTTAATACACATAGCGGGTAATGGCAATGTAATGGCTGACGCATCCACCAATAACAAAGAGGTGCCAAATAGCATGGGTATATTGAGTACTTTTAGCGCTGTAAAACACAGTACCTACACTATAAAATACGCCGCCAGCTAATAGCCAGTAAAGTGCATTGATAGGCACGTGTAAATAAAGTGGATATACAATGGCCAATGCAAACCACCCCATTAATAAATAGGTAGCCAGCGACACCTTTTTATTGCCATTTTTAACCAGTAGTTTATAAGCGATGCCTGCAAACGCTACCGCCCAGATAAAGACTAAGGTAGCCCAAGACCAGAGCCCAGATAACGACAGCAACAAAAAGGGCGTGTAGGTGCCTGCAATCAATAAATAGATGGCGCAATGATCACATTTTTTGTAAAACGCTCTCAACCTAGGGCGCACACTGGCGTGATAAAGCGTTGAAGATAAAAATAAAATAAATAAGCTACTGCCATATATCAAAGTACTTGCATAACTTTTAACACTGTTAGTTTGTTTAACTAAATCCCAAAAAACAAAAGCAGCAAATACAATACCTAAAGCATGACTAATAACATTTAACAGCTCTTCTTTTTTAGAATAGGGGGCTTCAACAGACATAACAGATCCTACCACTTAACTAGATTGTTTTCAGTGTACGCGTGTACGCTAGAATTTTCAATTGAGAAATAACTCCCCTTAATTTACTGAGCATTAACAAACACACTATTATTTGGTTTTATTTTTTAAATTGTTGGTCAAATTTACTAATTTAGATTTTAAGCTTTTCATTTTTATTATTTTATTTAATTTAAAAACAATAGCTTAACTATTTTTTTCTTTATGGCATAGCCCTTGATAGTAACTAAGTGTACTAACCAATAAACAAACAAGGAATATCATTATGAAAACTTCAATCAACATGACAATCGCTAGCTTACTTGTATTAGGCTCAACTCAGGTTAACGCGACAGAAGTCGATTTAAATATTACAGATATGCTAACTAAAACAGTGTCTACTTATGTATCACAAGCAAGCAATGAGCTTGAAAAGTCCGTTAAGGAAGCCGTTTCTTTTGATGCGCAGCTCATCCTTGATGGCTTACTTGAAACTAATCCTGTAGTTAATAATAACAACATGGATGAAAAACAACGTGTAGTAAAAGCACAACCAAAGCAGTAAAAAAAGGGAATAAAGTAATGAACAGTGAGTTCGAACTATTAGCCATTATGTTGGCGCCTGTGGCAAGTATACTAAGTGTTTATTACTTGGTTTACATGATAAAAAATGTGGGAACGAGGTTAAATTAGTAGATGCATTTACCCTGTAAAGCAATCGATGTAACTAAAGCTGATCGACTTGAATAAAGCGCACGTAAATAAAGGCAGAGTGTTTGAAAGAAGTAGACTTTATGAAACGTGCGATTTTCCCATTACCTATATTTATACTACCTGAAGGCTATACGCGATTACGCATATTTGAGCCTCGTTATTTAACGATGGTAAAAAACGCATTAAAAACCAGTAGCGGTTTTGTTTTATGTACGTTTGAGCATGACACCCCTTTGAACATAAGTGCCCAAGGTTGCTTAATGGATGTGATTGACTTTGATCAAGACGAAAGCGGTATGCTATTGATTGATGTTTTTGCATCGAAAAGTGTACAAATAGATAACGTGTATCAAGATGAGCAGGAACTTCGCCACGGTGATGTATCCGCTTGCAACACACCGTATTGGTATAACAAAGATAACCACGAAATTGGTCAGCACCACCTTTTACAAGTGGCACTGGAAGAAGTCTTTGCAAATAACCCCGATTTGCAATCGCTGTACAAAACTACCAAGTTTAATCAGCTCACGTGGATTGTTGCACGATGGCTTGAATTACTCCCCATTTCTATAGAGAAAAAACAACAACTTGCATTTGAGACTAACTTTGATCACTTGCTCAGTTTCCTCCATACTGTGATTAATAACGAATTTGCCTAAAATAATTATGATCCGCTTATAATCTTTGCTCGTAATGGTATCTACTAAAGCAATAACGGGACATTTTACTATGGTAAGTCAACAACAATCACTACGTTGTGAACCTAACACAGGTAAGTACGCTGCCATGCCAGAAACGCCAAGTACGGAACTCAGGGAAGCATTAGTTAATGTTGCTCAATCTCGCGATAAAAAATCATTCGCGTACTTGTTTGAGTATTTCGCACCAAAAATCAAACGCTTTGGCATAAAGCAGTTTGGTGTTGAAGCCCAAGCAATGGAATTAGTGCAAGAAACACTTACGTCAGTGTGGCGTAAAGCCCACCTGTATAATAGCGACAAGGGTGCGGCTACTACATGGGTTTACACAGTAATGCGTAATGCTTCTTTTGATATGCTTCGTAAAATGAAAAGTAACAAAGAAGAAAACATAAGCGAAGATATCTGGCCGTTATTGAACGAATCTGAAGATACAAACCACGAGTATAGTGACCACCTTGAAGATCAACAAATAAAGCGTTACCTAGATAAATTGCCACAAGCGCAAAGAGAAGTGGTACGCGGTGTTTATTTTCAAGATATGTCACAAGAGCAGCTTGCTCAACAATTAAACATTCCAGTAGGCACGGTAAAATCACGATTACGTTTAGCCTTGCAGAAATTACGTAATGAAATGGGAGATCAGCATGATTAAACATCACCCGAGTGAAACACTACTGACACAATACTGTGCAGCAACACTTCCAGCATCACTTAGCCTTGCAGTATCAATACATGTTGATATGTGCCCTTTGTGCCAAGCAAAAGTTGAAAAACTTGAGGCAAGTAATGCGCATGCAGTTTTTAGTGACAATATGGATGTGACAACTGTTGAACAAACAGACGATATAATTGAATCAAGTTTACTTGATATGATCACTGCCGATGACTCGATTGATGAAGTATATTCTGTTGAACCGGTTAGTATTAGCGTCAACGAACATAACTACAGCTTACCGAGGGCTCTTACACGTATTTCGCATGGCAAATTTACTCAAGTGGGTAAGCTTGCGCGTTCTCGTATAGCGCTTGATGATGGTCATTTACGTTCAAGTTTGTTACATATAGATGCTGGTGGAGAAATTCCAGAGCATACGCATACTGGATTTGAGGTTACCCTACTTCTTGATGGTGAATTTACAGACGAAGAGGGTAGTTATGTGCCTGGTGATTTTATTTGGCAAGATGGCCGTCACCAACATACTCCCCTAACAAAAGAGGGATGTTTGTGCTTTACTGTTGTTAGCAGTGCGCTACATTTCAATAAAGGACTTAGCAAGTTACTTAACCCAATTGGTGGCTTGATCTATTAAGAGAATATATGCAAACAGATACAATAAAAATAGGCATTAGTGCCTGCTTAGCAGGCGAAAAGGTTAGATTTGACAGTGGTCATAAAAAATCCAATTTTTGTATGGAAGAGCTGGCCAAGCATGTTGAATATAAAATGTATTGTCCTGAGGTTGCTGTAGGTTTACCCATACCTCGCCCGACAATTCGTCAAGTAAGAACTGCTGATACTATTAAAGTGTGTCGACCAGATGGAACCGGTGATGTTGGCCCTCAACTGACAGAATATGGTAAAAAAATAGCCACAGAACAAGCAGGCCATCTTAGCGGATTCGTTTTTTGTGCAAAGAGTCCAAGCTGTGGCATGGAACGCGTCAAAATATACAATGAGGCAGGAACGGGTAACACGTCTGAGGGAATTGGTTTTTTTGCTGAACAGATTATGAAGAATAATCCTTTATTACCTTGTGAAGAAAATGGCCGCTTAAATGATGTTCATTTACGCGAGAACTTTGTAATGCGTGTTTATACGTTGTATAACTGGCAGCAACTCGTTAAAGAGCCTGTTACAGTTCATCGCCTTACTCAGTTTCATGCTCAATACAAATACTTGTTAATGGCTCATAACTATCAGGCTTACCGTGATTTAGGTCACTTACTTGGTACGTTTGTAGGTGATGACGTAAATGCACTCGCCGATGAGTACATTCTGGGTTTAATGACAGCGCTTAAACGACCTGCTTCAAGAAAAAATAATTCAAATACGCTAATGCATTTACAAGGATACTTCAAAAAAGATTTATCAAAAATCGAAAAAGAAGAAATGCGTGAAGCGATTGAAGAATATCGCCAGGGTTTAGTGCCGCTTTATGTACCACTGACTTTGCTTAAACACCATTTAAAGGTTCATCCAAATGAGTATTTAAGCAAGCAAATTTACTTTAACCCTTATCCTAATGAACTTAAGTTACGTTACGGTTTGTAATGAAAACACTATTTTGGTTTAGGCGCGATTTGCGCCTTTTTTCTAACGAAGCGCTTATTGAAGCGTTAAATAATGGTGCTAAACACGCCATTTTTTTTGTGTGCGAAAAACAATGGGCAGAGCATAATACCGCAGCCATTCAAATTGACTTACTTAAACGCAGAGTGAGTTATATTCGCGAAAAACTTGCCAAATACGGCGTTAATTTACATGTAATAAACGCTCCTTTTTTTGCCGATTGCCAAACTAAACTTCTCGATTTTTGTCAGCAGCATGAGATTAAACATATTATAGCCAATACTGAGTACGAGCTTAATGAGTTTAATAGGGACAAAGCGATTCGAGAACAGTGCGACCAACAGCAAATAACGTTTACTTTATACGAGGGTGAAATAATTGCTCCCGTAGGCACTGTGCGTACTCAAAATAATGAAATGTATAAAGTATTTACACCGTTCAAACGTGCGTGGTTAAAGCAGTATCAAGATACACATTTTAGTTTATTGCAGTGGCCGTTATCTGAAGAGCCGATAGAAATCGAACCATGTGAGTCACTCTGTGGTGATGAAAGCTCAAAAAAATGGCCTGTTGACGATGAGACCTTATCAACCGTAGTTGATAATTTTATTCACGATAAATTAGCAAGTTATGATGATGTACGTGACATACCAAGCGTAAAAGGGACCTCGGGTTTAAGCCCCTACTTAGCCCTCGGGGTTGTTAGTAGTAAGCAATTAATGGTTAATATACAACAACATTATCCCGATATACTCACTACTTCTAAAAGTAAAACATTTACCTGGGTTAACGAACTCATTTGGCGTGAATTCTATAAACATTTAATTGCCGAATTTCCTAAATTATCACGCGGTGCTAACTTTAACGAAAAGTACGATAGTGTGTGTTGGCGTGACAGTGACGCTGAGTTTAAGCAATGGTGCGAAGGCCGTACAGGTTATCCGCTTGTTGATGCAGCTATGCAACAGCTTTTGCAAACAGGCTGGATGCATAATCGTTTGAGAATGGTGGTTGCAAGTTTTTTAACTAAACATCTACTGATTGATTGGCGTAAAGGCGAGCAGTTTTTTATGCAGCATCTTATTGATGGCGATTTAGCCTCAAACAATGGCGGCTGGCAATGGGCTGCAAGTACCGGATGTGACGCTCAACCTTACTTTAGAGTATTCAATCCTATCACCCAAAGTGAACGCTTTGATCCAAGTGGTGATTTTATTCGTAAATATCTGCCTGAATTAGAAAAAGTGCCAGATAAACACATTCATTTCCCACATACTTACTTAGCAGCAACGGGGCAAAATGAACACTGTTACTGGCCGGCAATTGTTGATCATAAAGCGGCACGAGCGAGGGCTTTAGCTGCATTTAAGGTGTGATATGGATAACCAATTATCAGTCGATAAATTTGTAGAAATATACCAAAAGCTTGATAAAGATAACCTAGACTTATTAACTGAAATTTACGCTCAAAACATTCACTTTATAGATCCGCTGCATGAGATTAATGGCCTTGAAGATTTAAGACGTTATTTTTGTGGTTTATATAGTAATGTTAAGCATTGTCGATTTGACATAACCGATTCATTTACCAACGATAATAATGCATTTGTATACTGGACAATGCATTATTCTCACCCAAAACTTAATGCAGGTAATACAATTTCAGTGCAAGGGCACAGTAAACTCGTTTTCGAAGGTGAAAAAATTATTAATCACCGAGATTACTTTAACGCTGGAGAGCTTTTGTATAAGCATATTCCATTACTGGGCAACATTATTAATTTTATTGATAAAAGGGCTGGTTAATTATGATTACGCTTATTACAGGTGCAACATCAGGTATAGGTGAACAACTTGCAATAAAGTATGCTGAGCAGGGCGACACAGTCATTGCGTGTGGACGAAATACGCAAAAGCTCGCTGAACTTGCAAAACATAATAACATAGAAACCTGCCAATTTGATGCAACTAACTTGCAAGATATTAAAGCTGCGACCCTAGGTTACCCACAATTTGACCGTGTTATTCTTAACGCTGGTAATTGCGAGTATGTTGATGATGCTCGTAATTTTGATAGTGCCCTTTTTGAGCGTGTTATCAATGTTAACTTACTCTCTATGGGTTATTGCTTAGAAGCACTACTACCTAAAATAACATCAGGCGGCCAGTTAGTGATGGTTAGTTCGAGTGTTACTTACTTACCTTTACCTCGGTCAGAAGCTTATGGCGCATCAAAGGCGGGCGTGAGTTATTTAGCTAAAACCTTGGCAGTGGATTTAAATGATGTTGATGTCACACTAGTCCATCCTGGTTTTGTAAAAACCCCGCTTACTGATAAAAATGATTTTCCTATGCCTATGGCTGTTAGCGCTGAAAAAGCGGCTGATTACATTATAAAAGGCGTTAAAAAGCGTCGTAAAGAAGTTCATTTTCCGTATCGTTTCACACTTATATTAAAAGCATTGCGAATATTGCCACTTTCGCTTTGGCTTAAAATTGCAAAAGGATTAACCCGTTGAAAAAAATAGCAATAATTGGGACTGGCGTATCAGGTTTAACCTGCGGACACCTATTGCACAAGCATTATGATGTCACGCTATTTGAAAAGAATGATTATATTGGTGGCCACACTGCCACGGTAGATGTAAATCACAGTGGTATCAACTATGCGGTTGATACCGGTTTTATTGTATTTAACGATAGAACATATCCTTACTTTGAAAAGCTGCTTGAGCGCATCGGTGTAAAACGTAAACCAACACAAATGAGCTTTAGCGTTCACAACGAAGCTACGGGCTTTGAGTACAATGGGCATACATTTACAAGTTTGTTTGCTCAGCGTAGAAACATAGTTAGACCTAAGTTTTGGCGTTTGTTATACGATATCGTGCGTTTTAACAAACTGTGTAAGGCTTTGTATGAAAAAGGCCAATACACTGAGCAATCACTCGGTGAGTTGCTAAAACAGCATCGCTTTAATGACTTCTTTAAATACCACTACATTTTGCCAATGGGTGCAGCTATTTGGTCTACTAGTATTAAAGAGATGGAAAACGTGGGCGTGGAATTTTTTGTAAAATTCTTTTTTAATCACGGTTTATTAGATATTACTAATCGTCCACAATGGTATGTTATTCCGGGTGGTTCTCGTGAATACATCAAACCTCTGATCGCCGGCTTTGCTGATAAAATACAACTAAACACTCACATAAAATCGGTAACCAGAGATGAGCAGGGTGCAACAATTACTTTTGCTGATGGTGAGCAAGCTGTGTTTGATAAAGTTATTTTCGCGTGTCATTCAGATCAAGCGTTAGCGTTACTTGGTGATGCCTGCGAGCAAGAAAGCAAAGTGTTGGGTGCTATCCCATACACAGAGAATTCGGTGGTGTTACATACAGATGTATCATTATTACCAGATAGGAAAGCTGCGTGGGCGAGTTGGAATTATTTACTAAATAATAATACCGACAAAGCCGCTGTGGTTACGTATCAAATGAACATACTGCAAGGGATAGACTCTGATACCCAATTTTGTGTCACTTTAAATCACTTAGAAGGGATCAACCAAAGTAAGATTTTACGTGAATTTACCTATCACCACCCCGTGTTTAATCAACAATCAATTGCTGCTCAGCAACTGAAGAGTACGGTTGATGGTCAAAACAATACCTATTTTTGTGGTGCCTATTGGTATAACGGCTTTCATGAAGATGGCGTACGTAGTGCCGTTGATGTTGCAAAACAACTTGGAGTAGAGTTTGACTAATGCAGTGTATTTAGGCGATGTAAAGCATCGCCGTTTTGCTGTAAAACACCATGCGTTTAATTACCCACTTTATATGATGTGGGTTGATTTAAATAATACTCACGCGCTCAATGGCGTCCACAAACAGCTCGGTACTTCAGGATTTAAAGCATTAAAGTTTGAGCAATCTGATTATTTAAAGGGGTTACTCGATAGTCAACATCAGCCCATTATAGAGCGTGCCCATGCGCAGCTAGCCCAGCTGGGCGTAGATGAAAAATTTAGCCATGTATACCTGCTAGGGCAATTACGCTGTTTGGGCATTTATTTCAGCCCTGTAAACTTTTATTTTTTTGGTCATCAAGATAATGAATTTAGCTACATGGTGGCTGAGGTGAGTAATACTCCATGGAATGAGCGACATTACTACTTGGTTCCACTACAAAAAAAAGTGAACTTTAAGAAAGTATTTTCCGTATCACCTTTTATGAATTTAGATATGAACTATCATTGGACAGTACGTCAAAAGAAAGACAATATACTGATTCGTATAGAAAATAAGCGCGATGAAGAACTGCTTTTTGATGCTTCATTAAGGTTACAGCGTCAACCATTGTGCAATAAACAAATGAGCAAGCTGTTAAAGCGTTTTCCTGCGATGACTTGGTCTATTTTCAGAGGTATTTACTATCAGGCATTTAAATTGTTTGTTAAAAAAGTCCCATTTTTAGGTCATTCAGGCAAACTTTAAAATTTTAATTTATGTTGTTTAACAAGTAATAACAATAATATAGGTAAGTATATGGAAAAGGTATCGAGCTTACGCGTTCAGGAACGCACTAGTTGGTTTACTAACTTGTATAAAAAGTTAGTGTTTAAAGCGTTCTCGTCAATTGAAACGGGCCAAATAGTACTGGTTGAGAATAACCAGCAGTCTGTATTTGGGGATGCGTCTTCAGAGCTAAAAGTAACGGTAACTGTTAACGATAACGCCATGTATAAAGCATTCGCACTTTCAGGTAGTGTGGGTGCAGGTGAGTCATACATTTTAGGGCAATGGCATTGTGACAATTTGACCCGCTTAATCGAAATCTTTGCGATTAACCAAGATCAACTAGATGCGTTTGAAAAGAAATTTGCGTTTTTTAGTAATATTGCCCACCGTATAAACCACATAAAAAACAAAAACTCTCATGCAGGTTCAAAAAAGAATATTGTCGCCCACTATGACTTAGGCAACGACTTATATGAGTCTTTTTTAAGTAAAGAAATGCTATATTCGAGCGCGGTCTACCCAAGCAAAGACGCCACTCTTGAACAAGCGCAGCAATACAAGCTACAACGTATTTGTGAACAAGTTGAGTTACAGCAAGGTGACACAGTTATTGAAATTGGTACAGGGTGGGGGGCATTTGCCATTTATGCCGCAACTCATTATGACTGTCATGTAACCACGACCACTATTTCTGATGAACAACACGACTATGTTGCTAACAAAGTTAAACAGCTTGGTCTCGAAAACAAAATCACTTTGCTCAAACAAGACTACCGTTTATTGACTGGGAAATACGATAAGCTCGTTTCAATAGAGATGATTGAGGCAGTAGGTCATGACTACTTACCTAGCTTCTTTACCAAGTGTGGTGAGTTATTAAAAGATGACGGTGCCATGCTTATTCAAGCAATTACGATTAGCGATCAGCGTTATCAACATTACTTAAAAAATTCAGACTTCATACAACAGTATATTTTCCCTGGTGGGTGTTTGCCTTCGCTTAATGAAATGAGTGAACAAATTAAAAATAACACCGATATGAATATCCACACCATCAATGATATTGGTGCTCACTATGCTCGCACTCTTGCCGATTGGCGTGAGCGTTTTATTGCCAGCTGGCCGAAGCTTGATAGCGATAAGTTTGATGATCGTTTCTATCGCTTATGGCTATTTTACCTTGCCTATTGTGAGGGGGCATTCAGAACTCGAGCTACCAGTACTGTGCATTTAATGGCACGCAAACCCCGCTTTACGAGTAGTAATGATGAGATTGCACTCGCTTATTAACTTTGTGCTGTTTCAGGTAGTGTGGTTTATGTGCCTGCTACTTGAACAGGACTCATTAGTTTTTTCTGCTGTAGTCATAGCGTTGATGTTTTACTTATCAGCACAAAAAAAACAAGATGCTTTACTGGTTTTAAAAGCCCTGCCATTGGCTCTATTGTGTGAGTTTATTGCGGTTCAGTTAGGGCTATTTGAGTTTAAAGTTGATCCGTTTCCATTTTGGCTGGTGTTTTTATGGATCGCATTAGTGCTGTGTATTAACACCTCAATGTCGTTTCTAACTAAGCTTAAACTGTGGCAAGCATTTAGTGTGTGTTTGTTATTCGCGCCAGGCAGTTATTGGGCTGGTTCGCGATTTGATGTACTAGAATTAGGGATGCCATTGTGGCAGTTTTGGCCACTTTACGGTGCTTTATGGGCTGCAACATTTACCCTTATTTTATTTATAAACGGTAAAATAGGCGCGTTTGTTAAGCAATAAAATGATACTGCTTGGAGGTAACGATGAAAACGCTTTTAAATTTACTCATGGTCTATGCTTTACTCAACTCTGTTGCTTACGCTGACACCCAATTTAATAAGGTGGGCGAAGCCCGCATGGAATATCTGTTTTGGGATGTTTATGATGCAACGCTTTACACACCCTCTGGTACCTATACCGCGAAGCAAACGCCTGTTAAATTTACCTTAACCTACTTGCGCGATTTTGACGCTAAAGACATTGTAAAAGCGACTAATGAACAGTGGCAACATTTAGGCAAACCTCAACTTTCAGCTCGCTATGCAGATAAATTACTCTCGATATGGCCAAATATTAAAAAAGGTGAATCGTTAACTTTATTAACTGATCAGCAAGGACACAGCACTTTTTTTCATAACGATAACCAAATAGGCCGTATTGATGTTGCCACGTTTGCTGAAGATTTTTTAGCTATTTGGTTAAGTAAAAATACGTCGGAACCTTCAATTAGAAATCAACTATTAGGGATTTAATATGATTAATCTAAAACGCGTTAAAGTTGCCATGGTATTGGCCGTTAGCTTTTTTATTGCTAGTTGTTCAGCCCCAAGTGTTGAACATTACAAGGGTTCAGAACCAAACTTCGATTTTAAGACTTTCTTTAGTGGTGATTTGAAAGCCTATGGCGTTGTACAAGACTTTAAAGGTGAATTAACCCGCAAGCTTGTTGTTGACTTAAACGCTACATGGGATGGCAATAAGGGCACTATTGAAGAAGACTTTGTTTACGATGATGGAGAAACACAAAAACGCATTTGGAAAATTACCTTAAACGACGATAACACATTAACAGGAACAGCCTCTGATGTTTTAGGGATAGCTACAGGAGAAAGTGATGGCAGTGTGTTTCATTGGAATTATAATGTAGAGATCCCTTACGATGGCAGCACTTTAGAAGTTAATTTTGATGATTGGATGTACCTAGTAACAAATACACGCTTGATAAACCGCACGTCTATTGTTAAGTTTGGTGTTGAGGTTGGGGAAGTAACCTTAGTAATAGAAAAGGTAGAGTGAGTCATTAAGGTGCAAAGTTGCACTAATAGTGTGCTTAAATTAAGTTTTTGTTAACCCAACTCGCTGTATTTTACAGTGAATTATTATAATTTTACTAATTTTTTAGTATTTTAGATAAAAAACGTAATTTGCTGTTGCTAACTCTTCGAAAATGCATAAAGATAGGATTTGCGAAGGCAAAATAATAACGAATAGGAATCTAATAATGAACAAAGCTCAACTAGTTGAAAAAATCTCTACTGACGCAGAAATCTCTAAAGCAGCCGCTACACGTGCACTTGATGCATTCACAGGCGCTGTAACTTCTTCATTAAAAGAAGGCAACTCTGTTGCATTAGTTGGTTTTGGTACTTTTTCAGTTAAAGAACGTGCTGCTCGCACAGGTCGTAACCCACAAACAGGTGCAGAAATCCAAATTTCAGCAGCGACTATTCCAAGCTTTAAACCAGGTAAAGGTCTTAAAGACCAAGTAAACCTATAAGGTTTAGGTTTATAAAAATAATAAAAGGGCTATTAAGCCCTTTTTTTTTGCCGTAAATTTAACGCTTATTTAGCTTTAAGCGCCTTATCTCCGCGACCAATGCCGACCGCGCCAGAGCGAACCACTTCTATAATGTCTGTTTCATGACGTAAGGTATCTAAAAACGACTCTATTTTATCGGTGCTGCTTACCAATTGTAGGCTGTAACTTTGACGCCCCATATCTAAAATAGCGCCCTGAAATACATCTACAACCCGCGTTACAGCAGCTCGCGTAGCTTCATCTTGAGCAAATACTTTTACTAGTAACAGTTCGCGCTCTATGTGGCTCATTTCGGTTAAATCAATCACCTTAAGTACATCGACCAGTTTATTTACCTGTTTGGTGATTTGCTCAACAATTCTATCATCGCCTTTAGTGGTGACAGTAATACGCGAGAGTGACTCATCATCAGTAGTCCCTACCGTTAAGCTATCAATGTTGTAAGCTCGTTGAGAAAAAAGCCCCACTATACGTGATAACGCACCGGGTTCATTTTCTAATAATATAGATAATATACGACGCATTATGCCTTTACTCCTTTTCTTAACCACATCTCATCTATGCCACCGTGCTTAATTTGCATCGGGTAAACATGTTCTTTTTCGTCTACTAAAATATCTAAAAACACTAATCTATCGGTTATCGACATGGCTTTGTCTATTGCCGGCTGTAATTCATCCAGTGTATTGACTCGTATTCCTACATGGCCGTAACTTTCTACAAGTTTTACAAAGTCAGGAAGTGATTCCATATAGGAAGAGGAGTGTCTGCCGCCATAAATCATATCTTGCCACTGTCTAACCATACCTAGTGAACGGTTATTTAACGAGATCACTTTTACCGCTAAGTTGTATTGTAAACAGGTAGAAAGCTCTTGAATATTCATTTGAATAGAGCCATCGCCAGTCACACATAAAGACTCTTTATCCGGAAAGGCGAGCTTAACCCCCATAGCTGCTGGTAAGCCAAAGCCCATGGTGCCTAAGCCACCTGAGTTGATCCACTGACGAGGGTGCTTAAATGGATAATACTGCGCCGCAAACATTTGGTGTTGGCCCACATCTGAACTGACATAAGCATCACCATTAGTCGCTTTATAAATAGCCTCTATAACTGCTTGAGGCTTAATTTTATCGCCATCGGTATTGTAGTTTAAGCATTTTTGTTCGCGCCAACTGATCACCTGTCGCCACCAATCTTCTTGTGCACTGCGGTCTATTTTTATTGGGCTTTTATCTATAGCAGTTTGTAACTGTTCAAGTACCGTGGCTAAACAGCCAACAACCGGAATATGTGCTTTTATGGTTTTGGAAATTGAAGTCGGATCGACATCTACATGCACGATAGTGGCATTAGGGCAAAACTTTTGTACGTTATTGGTAACCCGATCATCGAATCGTGCGCCAAGGGCTAAAATAACATCAGCATTGGCCATGGCTTTATTTGCTTCTAATGTACCGTGCATACCCAACATACCAATAAAGTTAGGATGAATGCCTGATATACCACCTAGTCCCATTAGGGTATTGGTAATAGGGGCATTAAGCGATTCGACTAAATGGGTTAGTTGTTCTGATGTATTTGAAAGCACAATTCCGCCACCAGAATAAATAACCAGCTTTTTCGCTTCTAAAATAGCAGTAACGGCCTTACGAATTTGTTTAGAGTGACCCTTGGTATTAGGGTTGTAGGTTCTGAGTTCTGTTGCCGCTGGAAAGTTGTAAGCAAAGGTTAGCTCAGGGTTAAGCATGTCTTTAGGAAGTTCAACGACAACTGGGCCTGGGCGACCTGAGCTGGCAATATAAAAGGCTTTAGCAAGAATATTGGGAATTTCACTAGCGCTTCTACAATTAAAGCTATGCTTTACAATCGGACGAGAGCAGCCAACAATATCCGTTTCTTGAAACGCGTCATCGCCAATTAAGTTGGTTGGCACTTGACCTGATAACACCACCATCGGAATAGAATCCATATACGCAGTTGCTATGCCTGTTACACAGTTTGTTGCCCCCGGTCCAGAAGTGGCAAGTACAACACCGACTTCACCGGTTGCTCTTGCGTAACCATCGGCCATGTGTGTGGCGGCCTGTTCGTGACGGACTAAAATATGTTCAATATCATCTTGCTGAAATAGCGCATCATATAAGTCTAATACTGAGCCACCGGGGTAACCGAATATATACTTAACGTTTAACTCTTTTAATGACTTAACAACTAATTCAGAGCCATTATATTCTTGTTTACTCATCCTCATTCCTCTGTTGACTGATTTATGCAAAAAAAAACCCCCGCGTAGTGCGAGGGTTTTAAAAAGCATGTTTCACCTTTTAATACATCCCCGCTGGGCTTATCACTAAGACCAGTACGAGTAAGACTAAAAGACGAAATTGTGTGTTCATGATGTTTTGCTCTTTAAAATAAAATGCTGTTTAAATTACAATTTTTGTATGTGGTTATTTTTAAGGCTTTTGCGCACTTATGTCAACCCAAAACTGAATGTTTTGGATTAAAAATTCTTTTATTTATGTTTTTCAATCTTAAAATACAAATATCATGAGGTTTTCTCACGCTAAAAGCAGAAATTATGCATTTTTATTTTAAGAGCGGGGAGTTTAAATACACATTAATTACATTAAAGTTATACAAGCGGTTTTGAGCAGGCATAAAAAAAGCCAACAGATGTTGGCTTCATAATTCAATTATACTGTTACAGACGGTCGATTACCGACTGAGTGAAGTCAGTTGTACCATGGCTGCCGCCTAAATCGCGAGTAGTACGGTCGCCTGATTTAATTACATCTGCCACTGCGCTACGAATGCGCTCTGCCGTATCGCCCATATTTAAATGCTCTAGCATTTGAATAGACGCTAAAATAACTGACGTAGGGTTTGCTAGGTTTTTACCTGCAATATCAGGTGCGCTACCGTGAACAGCTTCAAAGATAGCCGCATCTTCACCAATGTTAGCACCAGGCGCCATGCCTAAACCACCAACTAAACCAGCACATAAATCAGATAAAATATCGCCGAATAGGTTAGTCGTTACAATTACGTCAAACTCTTCCGGTGTCATTACTAGTTTCATACAGGTTGCATCAACAATCATTTCAGTTGATTCAATCTCAGGGTAACGTTCAGCCACTTCACGAGCAACTTTTAAGAACAAACCCGATGTTGATTTTAAAATATTTGCTTTATGAACAGCGGTTACTTTTTTACGGCCTTCGCGTACAGCTAGCTCGTATGCAAAAGTAACGATTTTTTCAGCGCCTTCACGGGTGATCACAGACATTGCCTCAGCTTCGTTGCCATCAGCACTCACTACTTGACCTGCACCTGAATACATACCTTGGGTATTTTCACGAACAGTAATAATATCAATGTCATCGTAACGTGCTTTAGTACCTGCGAACGACTTCACAGGACGAACATTAGCGTATAAACCAAACTGCTTACGAAGTGTTACATTGATTGATGTAAAGCCTTCGCCTACAGGGGTCGTTAATGGACCTTTTAAAGTGATTTTATTTTTAGCAATCGTGTCAATTGTTTCTTGTGGAAGCAATTCGCCCGTTTTTTCAAGCGCAGCGAGGCCAGCGTCAACAAATTCATAATCAAAATCGCATCCTGCGGCTTTTAGTATTTCAAGTGCTGAGTCGATAATGCTTGGGCCGATGCCGTCGCCTTTGATCACTGTTATGGTTTGTTTGGCCATGAACTTTTCCTTTAAAGATTTGGATACACACATAAATAAAAAATACTCACAGAGTTTAGACTACTTATATGACAGGGGTGCTAAATTTAAGCCGGCATTTATACCAATTTATTGAACATTTTGCCAGTTTATACTGCAAATACAGGGTATAACTTTAATTTATAGTGATAATAAGTCAGCTAAATACTATTGTGCAGACCTAATTGCTGCAGGGATTGATTGAAATCGGCTTCACTTTGCCAGCCATGGCGACTAAGTTGTTGATTTAATATTTGCTGTTGCCATGCTGTTAATGGCTGGTTAGGTTTAAGTATGCGCTGCGCCACTACCTTTAATGCCGCCCATAATTGACCAGCATCATCAAGCTGCTTTTTAGGCAATTGCTCTGCATTTAATAAAGCTGACGCCCATGGGTCGCCACTAAGTAATTCGTTAAGCTCGGTATTTAAATGAGAGGCATCTACGTTGTTTACACCAAAAAATGTGCTAAAAGGTGTATCGAGCGATTTATTCGGTGTTTGATCAATGGTGATTTTTCTAGAAACATCTGCGCTGTAATGTATCAACACATAATATAAGTAAGCATATAAGCTTAAACTAATACGCTCACCTTGAACGCGGGGGTTATGCTTTACTAATAGCTCTAAAATATTAACTAAACAACTAATACGGGTGCATAAAAAGGCATGTAAAGGATGAGCGATACTATTTACTAATTGCTTAAACACCACCCCTTGAATAATAGCCGGTGCTTTATCGTAACCTACCATAGATAAACTATGTCTTAAATCTTTAGCGGGTAATAGCTCTTTGTTGTAGTGCTTTACTGCTAAGCATACTGACTTTATAACGTCAGGGTAGGGGGTAAGTAAGGTGTTTAAGGCTTTAAAGCTGTATTCTTTTTGCGTTTTTATTTGTTTAACTAATTGGTACAAGGGTGCTTGTGCAGAGAGTTCACTATTCGGGATATTAAGATATTCACTGTCCCATACTTTTAAAAATAAGCGGTTATCATTGCATTCCCATGCTTTTGAGTCATCCATTAAGGACGCTTTAATACGATACCATGCCATTTTAGTATTGGCGTTATTAACTATAATATGTCGGCCTTGCGTATCCGTGGCTAAATAAACCATAGCTTGGTCGGCATACACGACTTGGCTGCCAGGTACATATTGTCCAACGTGTGCAACTAGCGCTTTTAATAACGTTTGTGCAAATGAGTTGGGAGTTCTTATATATAAATCAGCGACCGCTTTATAAAAATTTATGTGCTGTTGTTTTTCATTACAAGTAACGTTAAGTGCTAATATATTAGCTAAAGAAACCAACACACTGGCACCGTCATAAAGCATAATTTTAGGTGTATCTAATAATGCGTGTTTGTATTTGCCTAATTTTGCCAAAATATGAGCAATTTGGTGCGCGGGTTGTTTAGCCGTTAATATTACTTTGGCTGCGAGCTTATGGCGTAATTGCCACATTTTTGTATCGGTTTCGTTAAACGTTTGATGTTGAGCTAACTTATTTAATTGCTTGGCAACACAAAGGTGTTTCACCAACGAGGCGCTAATGTAAAGCTCGGTTAAATTACTGTCGTAGTTTTGACTGCTACACAGAGCACAGGTTAATACACATTGGTTAACCACTAAATTGGTTGCGTAGCTATAATGTGTTTTATACAGATTAAGCTGAGCTTGTAACGCTGCTGGGTTTTGTTTGTATATCGCTGCGTATTGCTCTGATAGTTTACACACAAGAGGGTAAAAGGTATGCCACTGGCTTTTATTATTATGGGAGTTTAAAAGCAGTTGCGTGCTTTCGAGTAGCTTTTTTAATTTACCCGACAGTGGAGCTTCCATTAAATTTTTCCATCATTATGCTCAAGGTATTTTTCATAAGCACTAGGGCCCCACATTAATAGTTGGCCATTTTTAAATAACAACCCAGTACATTCATCCATGGTGGTGATGCCGTCTGAGGTTTTGTGCTGGGTACGATAAAAAATCACTTGCCACACTTGCTCGCCATCACGTTTAGCATAGGTTAAATCTGGGCTACCTAAATATTCAAGCACATCATTTAGCGTAAAGGTATCTTCTAAGCGCAATTTTTCTATATAGCGTTTATTAAATGCTTCTCTGTCTTGCCAAATCATAGCTTGTGGATCGTCTTTATAGAACATAATAACCGACGTGGCTACTAGTGCATATAAGCCTAATCCTAATATTAAATACCTAAAAAACTTTTTAAACATTGCCTACCCAGACCAAAATAACTATCGCTAGTATACGTATTGCTAGTGTACAGTGCTATTAACTTGCGACTAATTAAGCCTTAACTGCTTTAAACTAAAGCCTAAATGGATATCTGTACGCAAACTCACCAGTTGCTTAGAAATAACAAACATATCCATATCCTCATTAAGCTTTTTTTGTAACCGCGCATTTAACGATTCATCAATTAGCGCATCTTCAATAGAGCTATATTTATTAACTAATTGCTGCGCCGATTTAACACCAATGCCTTTAACACCAGGAATGTCATTGGTTTTATCTCCTGCAAGTGCCCAGAAGTCGATTAGTTTATGCTGCTCAACGGCGAAGCGCTCTTGAATGTGTTGTTCATTCAGGTGCTGCTTTTTAAAGTAATCGTAGACTTCAATATGCTCATTTAAATGAGGTAAAAAGCCTTTATCGGTCGAGACAATGGTGTTGTTTATCTGATTATTCGCGGCTTTATGCGCTAAAGTCGCAATAATATCGTCGGCTTCATCGTTAGTCGGTTCAAACACCACAATACCGGTTTCTTCAATGGCCGCTTTAAAATGGGGTAACGCGTTTTTTAAGGTCTCTGGCATAGGTGCACGCGAATGTTTGTAGTCTTTATAAAAGTGGTAACGCCAGCTTTTGTCACCATCAAAAACCGCAATTGCATGGGTTGCATTGGTGGTGGTTAAAAGTTTTTTGCATGCATGTGCAACCCGTGCAATGCAGGCTTTTAACATGTGCTCGTCGCTGTGATGGCTTTGGTTTGCATCAACAGCATAAATGCGCCTAATTAAATTAAGCGCATCAATAAGGAGTAAATGGGGATTCAATTATAAACTCACGCTTTTATTGTATAACAAGGAATATACTTACTTCCGGGAAGTTTCATTCTACCTTGTTCTACAAATGCTTGTAAAAGCTTGTCCATTGCTTTCATTAAATCAGGCTCACCACTTAGCACATAGGGGCCATGCTCTTTAATTGCATTTAAGCCTTCTTCTTTTACGTTACCGGCAACAATTCCCGAAAACGCACGGCGTAAATTAGCGGCGAGCTGTTGTTTGGGTTGATCAAGGTGCAAATCAAGTGACGCCATGGCTTCATGAGTTGGATAAAAAGGTTGCTGAAAATCATTTTCTATTTTCAACGTCCAGTTAAAGTAATAAGCATCGCCTTGGCTTTTACGGTATTCGCGTACCCCATTCATGGCCGATTTCAGTTTTTGGCTAACTAATTGAGGGTCATCAATTATCACTTCAAACTTACTCAACGCAGCATCACCTAAAGTCAATTGAATAAACTTACACAGTTCTTCAAAGTAAGCTTTGCTCTGTTTAGGGCCTGTTAAAATAACCGGTAAACACTGTTTGTCATTTTCAGGGTGTAACAAAATACCTAATAAATAAAGTAACTCTTCGGCTGTACCTGCGCCACCTGGAAAAATAATAATAGCGTGTGCGGTGCGAACAAATGCTTCAAGGCGTTTTTCAATGTCGGGTAAAATAACCAGCTCATTTACAATCGGATTGGGTGGCTCTGCCGCAATAATGCTGGGCTCAGTTAAACCTAAATAACGATTATTGGTAATACGTTGCTTTGCGTGGCCAATAGTTGCGCCTTTCATTGGGCCTTTCATTGCACCAGGCCCACAGCCAGTACAAATATTTAATCCACGTAACCCTAATTCATAGCCAACTTGCTTGGTGTATTTATATTCTACTTCGTTAATAGAGTGGCCACCCCAACATACAATCATGTTAGGTTCGCTATTTACCTTAAGTGCGTCGGCATTTCTAAGCATATCAAAAACCATATGAGTAATGGCTTTAGTTTCTTGCAGGTTCTTTTCATACTTTTGGCAAATAAACAAAATATCGCGAATAACCGAAAATATGTGCTCATGAATGCCTGTTACTATGTGGCCATCAACAAAGGCCGTTTGCGGAGGATTTTCTAACTCAATTTTTATACCGCGTTCACGGCTAACCAAACGTATATCAAAATCTTTGTGTTTATCGTAAATATCGTTACTTACGTCGGTGTGGCTGCCTACATTAAGCACGGCCAATACACAGTTTCTAAATAGTCTGTAGCGTTCGCTGTTTGATGATTGCTCGAGTAAGTCTACTTCTAGCTGCGACAATAAATCTAATACCCCCGTAGGGTTTAATTGTATTAGCATCGACATTCTCCTTGAAACTTCTTGGGTAAATTTACTGCGTAGTTATGCCTTATACTCAAGGGTAAAAGTGCATAACACTATTTACTAATACACAGACGATCCCGGCCTGAGTTTTTAGCATCGTATAGAGCTTCATCGGCTCTATCAAACGCTTTTAGAGGGGTGTCACCCACTTTAAATTGGGTTGCACCCAATGAAACGGTAATTTGAATTTGCTGGTCTTTAAATTTAAACGGGATCTTTTTAATCGACTGCCTCAATTTATTAAGGTGTTCAGTTGCACTATCAAGTGAAGTTCGCGGCATTAATAATACAAACTCTTCGCCGCCATAACGAGCAATAAAGTCAGTTTGTCTAATTGATTTTTGTAATGCTTTTGCAATCACTTGTAGGGTAATGTCGCCCGCTGTGTGGCCAAAACGATCGTTAATTGATTTAAAGTGGTCAACATCAACAACCACTAAGGTTATGTCTGAAGGTTGCTCATTAAATAAGTTAATTTCGTAATTGTAGCGCTCATCAAAGGCAGCCCGGTTAGGTAGTTTTGTTAGGCTGTCGAGTAAACTTTTAAAGCGTTGTTCATTTAAACGTTTTTTATAATTACTAACTTTGCTTTCTAGGCTACTGATCCTATCGTTTATTTGTGCAAAGTTAGCTACCAAAATTTGCCTGTCTTTTTGCTCAAGCTTTTCTTTTTCAATTATATCTTCGCTGAGCGAGCGCAGCTCATTTTCAACTAACTTTTTTAAAGAGGTAATTGATGTGGCGCTTTTGGTCTGAGAATTAAGGTTTTTAAGCTTAGTGCCAATGCGTTGGTTTATTGACTCAAATTCAACATTCATCGACTCCGAATGTTCACTGGTCGATACCAATGAGCGATGTAGCTCTTCAAGCGTTTGGTTTAAAGAGGTTAAAAAGCTTTGCGCTGATTCACGTTCAACTTGGATGCTTTGTACAATAAGTACAATTACATCAATTGCTGCATCAAGTAGCTGATCAACCGCTCTATTTTTAGCAATACGTTTTTTAATTAAATACAGCGCTTCGTTTACTTTTTCTTCAAGCACTAACTCGCTGACTAACTTAAACAGTTTGTCAGTAAGAATGGTTAAATTAGGCGGCTCAAAGGTGGTATTACTTTTAGCAATTAAGGCTTGATGATAAAAAGTAATTAGCTGGTTTAATACGGGTATAAAACCATGTACCGATTGAATATCGTCTAGCTCGTTATCGAGCAAATGGCGAAGCGTTCTGCGCGTATCGTCAGGCAAACCTTTAGTTTGTTGTAATTGTTTGCCTGCATTTTGAACGCTGGTAAAAAGGTCACGTTGATGTGCGAGTTGAATGGCTTCTTGGTTTTTTAGCAAGGCTAAAATATCATCTACCAAAGGCGAAAAGTCCTCAAAACTCATGCCTTTGTTGAGTGCACTGCGGAACTTGGCCAGACGGTTATCAAGCTCAGTATCAAGTCCCTTACAGCTTAAAGATAACTTAGCTGCAAAGTTAGAAAGCGTACTCACTTGATGTTGACGCGCACTTTCTATTACTTTTCTACTGTCGATTGCTTGTTTTAATTTTTGTTCCACCGTATTGGAGCTCCTAGACACCTACACACCATCATTTTAGTACCGTTATTGTTTTAGTTTACAACAAAAACATATTAATAGTAGGGATGAGATCAAAAACTTAATGTTTTTAATAACAAAATACGAACGATCTTGAATATAAGTGCATTTATCGCTTTTAATTCACTTTTAAAAAGGGTCTTGTTAATCTTGGTACAACAATACCTTATATAAAAAAGAGCCTTCATGAAAAAGCTACTTGCCTTATCAATTTTAGCTGCCTGTTCAGCACCGGTAATTGCCGACGTTAATTACGCTTTAAACATCTCCCAGCCAGAACATCACCTAGGTGATGTAAATGTAGAATTCCCTAAAACAGCGCAATCTTATTTAGATGTAAAACTGCCAGCATGGCGCACTGGCCGCTATGAAATTTTAAATCTTGCTAATGGTGTACGTTATTTTAAAGCCAGCGATGATGAAGGTAATGCACTAAAGTGGGAAAAAATAGATCACAGCACATGGCGTGTTCATTTAAACGAGCCAACTCAAGTCAATGTTGATTACCAAGTGTATGCTAATGAGCTAGGTAAGCGCGCTCGTCATATTGACGACAGCCATGCCTTTGTTGATGCTTCAGGCATTTTTATGTTTAGCGAATCATTTCGCCAAGAGCCAGTTACGGTTGAATTAAACGTACCTAAAGCATGGCGCTCGGTGTCGGGTATGGAAAACTATAAAAACAAACACAGCTTTAAAGCCAGCGACTACGACGTGTTGGTAGACTCACCAATAGAAACCGGTATTAACGAGCTACGTACTTTTGAAGTTGATGGCCGAGAGTACGAACTAGTGGTGTGGGGCGAAGGTAATTACGACATAGAACTGATGCTATCCGATTTAAAAAAGCTAGTAGCAACGGGCAATGTAATTTGGGACAGCTACCCGTATGAGCGTTATGTATTTATGGTGCATGCTACATCGGGCGCGGGCGGTGCAACCGAACACTTAAACTCAACTATTATTCAACGCCCACGTGATCGCTTTGCTAAACGTGAAGACTATTTAGCTTTTATCAGTACAGCGGCACATGAATTTATTCATACTTGGAATGTAAAAGCATACCGTCCTAAAGGGCTTGCGCCATATGACTACACTAATATTAATTATTCAAAATTGCTGTGGATTGCTGAAGGCTCTACCAGCTATTTTGAAGATCATTTATTAGTGCGTTCGGGTATTCAAACCACCGATGAATTTTTTAAGAACTTTAGTAAAACCATTAATCGCCACCTCACAACCCCTGGGCGTGAAGTGCAAAGTGCTAGCGAAACCAGCTTTGATAAATGGATAAATCAAGGTGGTGATCATGCTCGTAACTATGGCACTAATATCTACCTTGAAGGCTCGCTATTGTCGATGGCGTTAGATATCGACCTACTAGAAAAAAGCCAAGGTAAAATAAGCTATAAAAATGTACATAACGAACTTTATAAGCAGCATAAGCTACCAGCGGGTTTTACTGAGCAAGACGTATTAGCTATTTTAAAGCAGCTAACAGGGCGTGATTACAGCAATTGGTGGCAAGAAAATGTTAGCACACCAGCTAGCCTAGATTTTGATGCACTGCTAGCAAAAGTAGGTTTGAGCTTTGAGCTACCTGAAAAAGCCAAAGCCACACCAAGCTTAGATGCATTTACTAAAAATACTGGCGAGTTACTTACGCTTACCCATGTTCGCCGCGATGGCGCAGCTTGGCAAGGTGGTTTAACTACAGACGATAAACTCGTCGCTATTAACAAAAAGCATGTAGGGAAAAACTTAACCGCGAGCCTAGAAACCTTTAAAATAGGAGACAAGGTAACTGTTGATTTTATTCGCCGTGATGCATTAATGTCGACTGAGCTTGTGTTGTCTGAAGATTTCGACAAACCTAAAAAAGTAGTCGCTAATAAAAATGCTACTGCTGAGCAAAAAGCGCTGTTTAAAGCATGGATGGGTGTAGCGCATCCAAATGATGTGAAAAAAGACGACTAACATCGTTTATCATTTTGTTTGAAAAGGAGTTTAGGGTACAAACCCTTAGGCTCCTTTTTTGTTTATTGGGCGCTATATTGTAACAATTTATCTCAGCGCAGTTGACCTGACTCATACTTAATGAGTAATCTGCTGGTTCAATAATAAAAGGGATTCTATAATGCGTTTAAAACCTCTTGTTGCCACGTTGGTAGCAACCTGTTCACTGGCACTTTCTTCTGCGGCCCATGCCGATGAAGGCATGTGGCAACCTCATCAACTACCAGAGCTTGAGTCAATTTTAAAAGCCAAAGGGCTTGAAATTAGCGTTGATTCAATTTCAAAATTAACCGAATTTCCAATGAATGCGGTTATCAGCTTAGGCGGTTGTACAGCTTCGTTTGTTTCGCCAAAAGGCTTAGTTGTAACTAACCATCATTGTATTTATGGTTCGGTGCAATATAATTCAACGCCTGAAAATAACATTTTAGAAAATGGCTTTTTAGCAAAAACACCGGCTGAAGACCTACCAGCTGCGCCAGGTTCACGTGTGTACGTAACCGAAACAGTGACCAATGTGACCGATAAAGTGATTAGCGGCACTAACGAGCTAAGCGCAAAAGCACGCTACGATGCGTTAGAAAAAAATCAAAAAGCACTCGTTGCACAGTGTGAAGCTGATGCTAGTTACCGTTGTAATGTGTATTCGTTTCATGGTGGTTTAGAGTTTTACCTAATTAAATCACTGGAAATTAAAGATGTACGTTTAGCGTATGCACCTGCCATGGGCGTAGGTAAATACGGTGGCGATATAGATAACTGGATGTGGCCGCGCCATACAGGCGATTTTGGTTTTTACCGCGCCTATGTAGGTAAAGACGGCAAGCCAGCAGAGTACAGCGAAGATAACGTACCGTACGTACCAGAGTCTTACTTAAGTGTAAGTGCTAAAGGCGTGCAAGAGGGCGACTTTGTTATGGTAACTGGCTATCCAGGGCGTACCAATCGTTACCGTATTGCCGCAGAAGTTGATTACGTATTTAACGACAGTTACCCTAAAGCGCGCATGCACAATACTAAATACGTGTCACTGATTGAAGAAAACTCAGAAGATGGCAGCAAAGCCCGTATTGCTTACGAAAGCACCATAGCAGGTTACAACAACTACATTAAAAACTATGGTTCGATGATTGAAAGCTTCAAAAAAGGCACCATGTTTGAGCGTAAAAAACAGTTTGAACAAGAGCTTACAAGCTGGATAAACAGCGATAGCGAGCGTAAACAGCGTTACGGGAATGTGCTTAATGAGTTATCGGCATTAGTAGCACAATCGCAAGAGCATAGTGAGCGCGACCGTATGGTAGGCTATGTTCATCGTTCACAAATGATCAGCACGGCACGTCGTTTATACCGCTTAGCGGTTGAAAAACAAAAGCCAAATAGTGAGCGCGAATCAGGTTATCAAGAACGCGATTTACCGCGTATTAAATCTTCTCTTGAGCGTATGTCACGTCGCTTTGATGCAAACGTAGATAAAGCTATATTACTGCACTTTTTAGAGCAATATGCAGCATTACCTAAAGCAGAACGATTTAGTGAAATTGATAAAGCTTTTGCTTTAGAAAACGGCTTTGATAAAGCAAAACAAAGTGCATTGCTAGATGAAATGTACGCTAAATCAAGACTAGATAATGAAATTGTACGTAATTCATTATTTGAACAAACACTAAGTCAGCTTAACCAAAGCCAAGACCCGTTTATGCAATATGCAAAAGCTATATTTGCTGTGATGAAAGCCGAAGAAGATAAGTCAAAAGCCTTGGCTGGTAAGTTACAAGCTGCTCGCCCAGAGTTAATGAGTGCAATTATTGCCTTTAACAAAGCGCAAAACAAACCGGTTTACGCCGATGCAAACAGCACATTACGTGTAACTTACGGCACGGTAGGCGGTTATTCTCCGCAAGATGGATTAGTGGCTACGCCGTTTACTTCACTTGAAGGCTTATTGGCTAAAAACACCGATGTTGACCCATTTAATGCGCCTAAAAAGCTGCAAGAGCAAATTAAAGCGAAGCTTTATGGTGATTACACCGGTGGCATGAATACTGTTCCGGTTAACTTTTTATCAAATGTAGATACGACAGGTGGTAACTCAGGTTCGCCAACGCTTAACGGCAATGCCGAGCTGGTGGGTTTACTGTTTGACGGTGTGTACGAAAGCATTATTGGTGATTGGGATTACAACCCAGAACTAAATCGCTCAATTCATGTAGATTCACGCTACATGTTATGGGTAATGGATAAAGTAGATAACGCCCAAAACTTATTAGACGAAATGAAAATCGTAAAATAAGTAGCAGTTAAACTAATAAAATGGCGCTCACCTTAACCGGAAGCGCCTTTTTTTTGGTTTAAACATTTTTGGATTAATTTAACTTAGGTACGGGCTGCGGGCTGCGGGCTGCGGGATGCGGGCTAAGGGGTAGGGGCTTCGGGCTAAGAGCTACGAGGTTCGGGTTGCGGGGGGAGCTAATTTGTTTTTAGCAGTAAATGTCTTTTGTAGCAGCGGTTTTATATCGCGTCAGAGTTAAGCCTAAATAAGTATTGACCACCGAGGCCACAGAGAAATGCTTAAAAGATATAAATCCACCTCTGTGTAGCGCAAAGCGCCTCGGGGTTCTCTGTGGTGTAAAAATTGTTTTTAGCAGTAAATGTCTTTAGTAGCAGCGATTTTAAATCGCGTCAGAGTTAAGCCTAAATAAGTATTTACCACCGAGAACACAGAGTTCACAGAGTTCATAGAGTTCACAGAGAAATGCTTAAATGATATGAATCCACCTCGGTGTAGCGCAAAGCGCCTCGGGATCCTCTGTGGTGCAAAAATTGTTTGTAGCAGTAAACGTCTTTCGTAGCAGCAATTTCATATTCCGTAAGAGTTAAGCCTAAATAAGTATTTACCACCGAGGACACAGAGTTCACAGAGAAATGCTTAAAAGATATAAATCCAGCGCAAAGCGCCTCGGGGTTCTCTGTGGTGCAAAAATTGTTTTTCAGTAGTAAACGTCTTTGGTAGCAGCGATTTTATATCGCGTCAGAGTTAAGCCTAAATAAGAATTTACCACCGAGGCCACAGAGAAATGCTTAAAAGATATAAATCAACCTCTGTGCAGCGCAAAGCGCCTCGGGGTTCTCTGTGGTGCAAAAATTATTTTTAGCAGTAAATCTCTTTAGTAGCAGTGACTTTATATCGAGCCAGAGTTAAGCCTAAATAAGTATTTACCATCGAGGACACAGAGTTCACAGAGAAATGCTTAAAAGATATGAATCCACCTCGGTGTAGCGCAAAGCGCCTCGGGATTCTCTGTGGTGCAAAAATTGTTTTTATCAGTAAATGTCTTTTGTAGCAGCGATTTCATATCGAGCCAGAGTTAAGTCTAAATAAGCATTTACCACCGAGGACAAAGAGTTCACAGAGAAATGCTTAAAAGATATCAATCCACCTCTGTGTGTAGCGCAAAGCGCCTCGGGATTCTCTGTGGTGAAAAAATTGTTTTTATCAGTAAATGTCTTTAGTAGCAGCGATTTCATATCGCGTATTTATGGGCATTAGCATTTTACTCGCGCCTCGTAGCCCGAAGCCTCCCATTCACTTCTCTTTGTGTAATAAGGTCTTTAAGTGATTTATGCACAAAGAGGGCGAGGAGACGCTGCGCTTTTAGAGGAAGAGATAAAACAAGGCTGTTTTTAGTTAGTCACTGCCATGTAGTGCCACGTTATCTTTGCTGAGAATGTAAGGTGACGATTTATAGTAAACAAAAAACCAGCCTAATATGGCTAAAATTACGCCTAAACCATATTTGCTAAAAATTGGAATATACATTATCAATGTAAACACGACTGCCGAATACAATAAAAATATAGCCCAAAATAATTTTGAGCTGATAAGTTTCAATCTCGTCTGACAATTGGCACATTTAAAGTAAAACGGAAATGCAGATAAAGAAAAGCTGAAAACATCTATTTTATGTTCACAGCGAGGACACAGACTCATAAATTTCCTTGTACTTTTAAAACGCCCTAATAATGGGCTAAAAATAGTTTGCTAAAATGTTGAGGGACGAAACAGCATACTGTTTTTAGTCCTTATTTATTAGCTTGTTAGTTTTCAATTGATTAAGACTGACAATTGACCACTGCATCAAATTCATCCTGAACATATGATCTTAAACCTTCTCTTGTCCAAGTCTTAGTTTTTGAACCTTGCTCAGTTTTATCAATATCAGCCATAAAATATAAACCTGCTGTTGGAATATGCATAGCCACTCTGACACCGTCACCTAATTTCCTAGAAGTAACAATGGCATTACCAAATAGATTAGAAAAATTTTCCCACTTTTCTACTATGCACTCTGCAACTACCTTAGGTTCTTTTACAGAAGAGTTAACTGTATCAGGTACAGCTTTAGATAGTTCGTCTGGGGTAGGTACACTAGAGCAACCGGTTAATAGTAAGGTTAAAACTAGTATTTTTTTGACTTCCATTTAAAGTAATTCCTTTAGATAAAACATGTTGGATACATGATGAAAACTAACGCCCTGTTAAGGGGCAAATTGTAGTTGGCTAAAATGTGAAGCGTAGCGGAACCAGCCAACTGTAATTTGTCCCGCTTGAACAGCTTGTTAAGTTACTAATACTCCAAGCAATAAACGCCTGATTCACTAGCCCACTTTTTAATTTCCGGTATAACTTTATCATCTTGAATGTAAAATATATTCGTATAATCCCAGCTTTCAAAATAAACAGCCGAAAACTCTGGTAAAACTAATCTGCAAAATTTATCGGATGAATCATTATCACCGGCAGGATGCAAATAATTATCCATAGATTCTTGAGAGCTGAATTCTCTAAAGGACGGGTAACAACGCTCCCATTTACCTTTAAATTTAAAATTCAATATTTCAGTGTTTTTAGACATAACCTTTGCGAAATCATGCAGTGACTTGTTTCGGGATAACCGCTCATTTTTATCAGGAAAATCATTTTGAAACTCTTCAAGAGTTAACCAATGGTCAAATACCGTTATTGCGACCCTCTTATAATGAGGAGTGTCTTCCACACAATAAATTTTAAATAGATCAGGAAATTTTTTATCTAATTCAACCTGCCTATTTTTACTTAAATTTATGAATTTACGCACGGACTTCCCTAGTAACTTAACGCCCGGCTCACCGAGCAAATTTTTGATGGCGGCTTTTGTGCGTGTTTTTGCACAAAAGGTGACAGCGGAAATTTGTCTGGTGCAGCCGTTTGTTATGCGATTTATTGATGCCCATACAGTCTAAATCCCAAGTCTGTTTTGACTATATGCCACTGTCCAATTTCATTTAGTGCTTCTATGGTTGCAACTACATTTTGCTCAAAGAAAGCTCCTGGAATTTTCTCTTTACCATAGGGTTTACCCACATTCGGGAGCTCTAACCACTCGATTTCTTTGTAGTAGGCTGGGCCAAACCAAAACCTACTAGAAAGGTAATTTTCTTCTAAAGCTTCGTTAGTAGGTAACGAATGTCTTACACCATCGTTCTGACTTCCGGCAAATTTCCAAATTACTTGAATATCAGGGTTTACCTGATTGAGCAATTGAAAGCACTTGCGCCACTTAGCATTAGACATATAAGACGATGTAAATAATCGCTTTATAAGTTTATCTATTTTGATTTCATGAGCGACGAAATCAAACGCTTTGCTATTTGGATTACTCATACATTCCTAGCGCATAACAATTTAATAGTGCGCTCATCGCGCATATTCATACCAGCGCTGCGCTCATTTTCTTTTACATATAGTTTTAACAAATTACCTAACATATTACTATCACTAAGTTTTTATTGTGTTTAATAAATACTTAGAGGAATAATATGCGCGCTTGGCTCATTTTCTTGAATATATGAGCGAACCGTAGAATTAGATACAGCACTCAATCAAATTACTTCAACATTCTTTAGTATATTTCATGTGCATTTTGTAACCATTAAATGCTACGTTAGATGTAACTATATTGAAGGAATAAATTATGAAACTTGAGTCTTTAGCGTTGCACCATGGTTATGAATCTGAAGCCACCACTAAGTCGGCGGCGGTGCCGATTTATAACACCTCTTCGTACACCTTTGATAATACGCAGCACGGTGCTGATTTATTTGATTTAAAAGTGCCGGGTAATATTTATACCCGCATTATGAACCCGACCAATGCGGTGCTTGAGCAGCGTATTGCCGCGATGGAAGGCGGCATTGGTGCGCTGGCGGTGGCCTCGGGTATGGCGGCGATTACCTATGCGATTCAATGTTTATGTGAGGTGGGCACTAATATTGTAAGCACCAGTCAAGTGTATGGTGGTACTTATAACTTATTTGCCCACAGCTTGCCGCGCCAAGGTATAGAAGCGCGAATGATTAAAGCCGATGATTTTGATGGTTTTGAAAACGCCATTGATGAAAATACGCGTGCGGTATTTTGTGAGTCAATTGGTAACCCTGCAGGAAATATAGTTGATATTGCTCGCCTTGCGAAAATTGCCCACAGCAAAGGGGTGCCTTTAATTGTAGATAACACCGTGGCTACGCCGTATCTGTGTCGTCCATTTGAGTTAGGTGCCGATATTGTGGTGCACTCGCTCACTAAATACATTAACGGCCATGGAACCGCGATTGGCGGTATGATTGTTGATTCGGGCAAGTTTGATTGGAAAGCCAATGCCACCCGTTTTGCTATGATGAATGAGCCTGATCCGTCGTACCATAATGTAGTGTATACCGATGCGTTTGCTGAGGCGGCATTTATTGGTCGTTGCCGCGTTGTCCCTCTTAGAAATACCGGCGCGGCGCTTGCGCCTAAAAACGCCTCGGATATTTTAATTGGCCTTGAAACGTTAGGGCTAAGAATGGATCGTCACTGCGAAAACGCGCAAAAAATTGCTGAATATTTAGAGAGCCACCCTAAGGTGCTTTGGGTTAATTACGCGGGATTAAAATCAAGCCCGTATAACGAAATGAGCCAAAAAATTACCAATGGTAAGGCGTCAGGTATTTTAAGTTTTGGTATTGCCGGTGGCCTAGAAGCTGGTACGCGCTTTATTGATGCCCTGAACATGATTTTACGTTTGGTTAATATTGGTGATGCTAAATCGCTGGCGTGTCATCCAGCATCTACTACGCACCGCCAACTAAATGATGAAGAACTGGCTAATGCTGGTGTTAGCCGCGATTTAATTCGTTTATCGGTGGGTATTGAAAACATTGACGATATTATTGCCGATGTAAGCCAAGCACTCGATAAAGCTTAAACCGTACGGTAAATACCTCAAACTATTTGAGGTATTTATTTTTGTAATCAAAAAGGAGTGCCGTTATATGAAGTTATTAATTTTTCTCGGTTCGGTTAGAAAAAGTACCCCACCTAAGCCTGCGCGTTTAGGGGAAAGGGTAGCAAAAGCATGTGAGCGTTGTTTGCTTGAGCACTATTCTGAGCATGAAATAGAGCTTATTGATCCGCTCGATTACGATTTAGACTCAGTGTTTAAACCGCACTTTGCCTATTCGCAGGCTGAGGTACCTAAACAGCTTGATGATTTAGCGGCAAAAATTAAAGCCAGCGATGGCTTTGTTATGGTGAGCCCTGAATATAATCATTCTATGAGTCCAGCACTCGCTAATTTGCTAAACCATTTTGGAAGTTCTCTATTTGGCTATAAACCCAGCGCGATTGTTACCTATTCTGCAGGGCAGTGGGGCGGCGTACGTGCTGCTGTTGGCATGCGCAGCTTTTTAAGCGAACTAGGTTGTTTACCCGTATCAGCAATGATCCATGTACCAAAAGCGCAAGACGTATTTATTGAAAGTGGTGAAGTAAACAATAGTGCAGAGCAAACAGCGTGGGATAGCTATTTTTCGCGCAGCTTTAATCAATTAATGTGGTGGGCAGAAGGCGCAAGCAAACAACGTGAAGCGTTAGATCCTAAGCAATTAAGCAAAGATTTTAAGCGTGACCCATCACAACGTAATGCGCCTTAACGGTTGATAAATTTAAGCTAGTCTTTTTTGGTGTCTTCGCGAGGGGAGGCCAATATTGCTTGCTTTTGTTCGTCGGTTAAAATAATCCAGTCGAATATTTCGTCGCTAGTGCGCCCGCACCCGGTGCAGTAGCCATTCATTCTATAACATTCACCAATACAGTCTGTTTTTAAATGAGTGGATTGTTTACTGGGTGTTTGGCGCATAAATTCTCTCGTAATTATTTAGTGGCGACGGGCTTTCCTACTTCTAAAGAGGTCGACCAAGTTTTAATTTTTGATAACGTTTTGCTGGTATAAACAGAAATAACCGGTGACTTGTCATCAAGTACAAAGGTAGTTCGCAGCGACGTTTCTGACTCCTTTTGCGTTTCTAACCAGTTATTTGTTTTAGTTAAACACTGGCGAGTGAGTTCAACCGCTTGTTGATGCATAGCTACCGCCTGCTGCTGATCTGTGTAGCTTTCTTGGCAACGGTAGGTCACAGTTTGCTTGTTAAAGCTAGTCACTTGGCAGTTATCGCCAAACACGTTGTACTTTGCACTCCACACATCTAAATAAGGTGTTTTTACTTTAGTATCTTTTAACGCTTCAAAGCGATTATCGAATTCGGTTATTAAGCCATCCATTTTTTCACAGGGCGTTAAGCTGTCTAATTTGGCTTTTTGTTCGCTGGTTAAACTGCTACAGCCAGATAAAACAAGACCCGTGAGTATAAGCGTTAGATAAGTTTTCATAGTGCGCTATCCTTTTGTAATTGCTATCAAGGATACCTAAGGGAGAGAATAAATGCTATTGAGAGGCTGAATTAAAAAGAAAAATTATGGCTTTTTATAACGATGTGCGCCAAATAATGGCGCACACAGTAATCGTTGTGTTTACTTATGACGACCTTGAAGGCAAGCAACAACATCAGTCAGTTCTAACCCTTGGCGCTGTAATAGTACAACAAGGTGATATAACAAATCAGCTGACTCGTTAGTAAGCTCATTGTTGTCGTGTTTCATTGCCGCAAGCGCCACTTCCACACCTTCTTCACCTACTTTTTGACAGCTACGGCTTAAGTCTTCTGCAAACAGTGACGCGGTGTAGCTTTTAGCTGGATCATCATTTTTACGAGCAACAATGACATCTTCAAGTTGCGCTAAAAAGCTTAAGCTTGGTTTTGCAGCATCACCAAAACAGCTTTGTGTGCCTAAATGACAGGTTGGGCCTTCTGGGTTTGCAAGTACAAGTATAGAGTCGTAATCGCAATCGGTATGCACCGATACCACGTTTAAAAAGTTTTCTGATGACTCGCCTTTGGTCCATAAACGCGATTTAGAGCGCGAATAAAAAGTCACTTTATTACTTTCAAGTGTTACTTTAAGCGCTTCGCTGTTCATAAAGCCTTGCATTAAAATTACGCCAGAGCGGGCATCTTGAACAATGGCAGGGATCATCTCGCTTTTAGCGAAATCAACTTGAGTTTGGTTTTCTAAGGTTACTTGCATAGTCTTGCTGTCACTTGGTTATCGATTAAAAATTGTTTTAGTTCGCCGATGTTGATCACGTTTTTGTGAAAAACACTGGCTGCGAGTGCACCATCTACTTGGCTTTGTTGAAATACATCAACAAAATCTTGCATGCTGCCTGCACCACCAGAGGCGATTAAAGGAATATCACACAGCTGGCGTATTTTGCTTAGTTGCTCGTTGTCGTAACCGTTGCGAACACCATCTTGGTTCATACAATTTAAAACGATTTCGCCCGCACCTAAGTCTTGTACGCGTTTAACCCATTCTTCGGTTTTATAACGGGTGCGGCTTGACGCATTAGGATCGCCAGTAAGCTGATAAACTAGATATTCACCGGTTGTTTCATCAAAAAAGCTGTCAATGCCAACAACCACACACTGCTTGCCAAACTCATCATGTAGCTCTTTAATTAGCTCTGGACGCGCAATTGCTGGACTATTAACACTGATTTTATCTGCGCCACGTTCAAGTACGCGGGCTGCATCAGCTACCGACTTAATACCACCAGCTACACAAAATGGAATATCGATATGGCGGGCAATGTTCTCAACCCAATTTACATCGAGTAAGCGTTTTTCAACACTTGCACTGATCTCGTAAAATACCAGCTCATCGGCGCCCGCTTCACTGTAAGCTTTTGCAAGGGTAAGTACATCGCCAACCACTTCGTGGCCCTTAAATTTAACGCCTTTAACGACTTGGCCGTCTTTTACGTCTAAACAAGGAATTATACGTTTTGATAACATGAGAATGCCTCGTTTTTAAAATTCTGATTTGAAAAAAAGCTGTTTTTACATTTATTATTTGTATGACTAAATAGAAGACACATAGACTGCACTTGATATGTTATTTATTTGATAAATTTGAATAGTTAATTTAATGAATGAATCTTAAAGCATTACTATGCAATGAATTCTTAGCCCCACTATATAATAAAACTCCGGCTATGTTAATCGCTAAAGCTAGAACTTAAAGTGATAATTAATGCCTTAACAAAGTATCCACTGCAAATCTAATTTAAATTTATAAAATACTAAAGTTAAGATGTTTTTTTGGAAAAGCGATAACAGTTTCTGCCGGAGTTTTTAGCTTCATAAAGTGCTTGGTCTGCCTGTGTTTTAAGCTTAATGCTGGTTTGAGTTTCTGACGCGCTGGTTGCAATACCAATGCTTATACCTAAGCTGCATTGCTGATCAAAAATAGTAAAGGGGGTGTTAATACTTGTGATAATTCGCTCTGCAATATCCGCTATTGCTTTTTTATCGTTTAACTGAGGAAGAATTGCTGCAAATTCATCTCCCCCAATGCGCGCAATAATGTCTTGTTGTCGTAAACAACTTTTGATGCGAATCGCCACCTCTTTAAGAACTTCATCACCTGCACCATGGCCTAATTCATCATTGATGGGTTTAAAGTAATCTAAATCAAGGTACATAAGTACCAAAGGGCAGGAAAGCTGCGTTGCTTTTATGATTTCTAAATCAAGCTGCTCTAAAAAAATACGGCGGTTATAAAGCCCTGTTAAACTGTCAAAATAAGCATAGTTTTCTACTTTGGCTTGATATTTTCTTCTTTTAATTGTGTGGATGGCAAAAGTATAAATAACAAATATCATTAACGTCATAATACCAAGATAAAGAGCGATAATAAGTTTCTTTAAGCTACTAAACTCATTCTCTATTTTAGCCAGCGGGACTTTATTAATTAATGTCCATTCGGGTCTGTTTATTAGGCTATTAGCGATATTATTTGGGAGCAACATGTCGTTTAATAAAGTTAAGTGATCATAAATATAAACATTGTTTTCATTTTCAATAATTCCATTCGCTTGGGTTTGCATGCTTTGCCATATTTGTGGCTGTTGATCTTTAAAACGATGTTGCGGTTTGTTAGCAAACATAAATGACCATTGCTTATTGGTATCTCCAAATAACCAATAGCTGTCTTTATTAAGCAGCATAATATTGCCTGATGAATTTTTTGAGATATTGTCTAATTGGCTAAGTAAATGAGCCCCTTCAAGGTTGACGATAAGTAGCCCTATTTTAGTTCCTTTGGGTCCCATTAGCACAGAAGCTAAACGTATCATTGGTTTAAAAGGGCGTTCTATCTCACCGTTTTCAAAGTTTAAATCTAATGGGGAAATAAAAATAGCTGACGGGTTCATTTTTATAGCCTGTTTAAAATAGTAACGATGGCTTTTGTCTTGTAGCTGCTCTGCTGAGACTATAGCAACATTGTGCTTGTCTCTATGCACCCTTAATAGTTCCTTACCTGTTAGATCAAGAATTCGAATTTGTGTATAAAAGTTTTTAATAGAAATAAAGTTAGCATAGTCTTGCTCTAGCTGAGCTTTATTGACCGAACTTAAAATGTCATGATCTTTAAAATGATGATTGTTTCTTAAAATCAGCAAGTCACGAGAGGCATGATTAAGTTGTTGTAAAAAAGCTTTTTTTGCTTGTTTTAATTCATTTTTTTCATGTTGTATAACATTATTAATACGTGTTTGTAATTGGCTTTGGTAAAACATATATAAGGCGATATATAACAATACCGCAGAGCAAAAGTAGGCCAATGAACTAGTCAGTTTTGTCGTGTTTTTTTGTGTGTTATGTGATTGGTTTAATGAAAAAGCATATTTAATTACGAATAAATAAATAAGCGAGACACTTAAGCTACTTAAAATTAAGCCGTCAATGAGCATGATTTGCCATTGTTTTAACATCAGAGCATCAAAATTAAAGGCAAACATTATGATAGCTTCAACAGTGAACACAATCATAGCTATTTTTATAATAAGGAACTCAGTTCTGAGCTTTTGGTGAGTTACAAAGTCATTATCGCGAAATAAGTAAAGGGTAGTGACAATCGCTACTAACGCGATAAGGCTGGAATCTAATATTACTGAAAGCCAAACACCGGTAAACTGGGTAACAAATGCGGCTAAAAAAAGCATAATAACAGCTTCACTAAACGCTAAAGATAAAAAGAGGATCAGTAAGCGTTTTATTGGCATGAAAGTATCCGTGGAGTAAGTGTTATTATTGAATTTCAAAACGAAAACATTTTGTAACTATATAATAATTATAAAGGATGAGAATTACTATAAAGTTTATTAAATTAACTGTAGTTTTGACTAAAGTATAATAAGGATCCGGTCAAAGCAGAACATTGTTTAACCGAATCCTACAATTTAGAGCTTAATTACTCGCTTACTGATTTTGTTTAACATTCATAAAAATAGCATATAGCACGGGTATCACGATTAAAGTCAGCAGGGTAGCAAACAGTAATCCAAATACTAAAACCACAGACATTGATTGGAAAAATGCATCAAAATACAGTGGAATAACCCCTAACACCGTGGTCAGTGTGCCCATCATTACCGGTCTTACCCGACTATTTGCCGAATCGATAATGGCATTATATGCAGCTTTACCTTGGCGAATTTCCATATCCATTTGATCTACTAATACAATGGCATTTTTAATTAACAAACCAGAGAGCGATAGCAATCCTAATATGCCCATAAACTCTAGTGGAATTTGTGTGGTTACCAGTCCAAAAACAACACCAATTAAGGCTAATGGCACGACAAGCCAAATAATAATTGGTTGTTTTAAAGCGTTAAATAACACAATAACAATCAGCACCATGGCTAAAAAGCCCAGCGGAATAGTTGAGGCCAGCATTTCGTTAGATTCTTTCGATTGTCCGTATTCGCCATCCCATTCAAGTCGATACCCTTGAGGTAGGTCAATGGCTTCTATTTTAGGCCTTACCCGATTAAATAACTCTGAGGCTAGTTCACCTGGTAGTGGATCGGCTTGGGCTTTTATAGTCCATTCGCGGTCTTCACGCTTTAAAATACCATCGCGCCAGACGGTTTTAAACCCATTGGTTACTTGCGCAAGGGGCAGTGTTTCACCAGTGATATTGCTTTGTACTTGAATGTTGCCAATATCGTTTATGTCGACACGTTCAGCTTGTGGTGCTCTAACAATAATAGGAATGAGCTCTTCACCTTCACGATACTGCCCAACGATTTGCCCCGAAAAATTTTGCTGTAAGGCTTCAGCAACTGCCTTACGCGTTACACCAGCGCGCTGTGCATTAATGGCAGAATACTGTGGCTCAATAACACTAATGCGTTGTCGCCATGTATCTTTAATTGATAGAGCGCCGCCATCATCAATTAATATTCCTTTTGCTTGTGCAGCTAGCTCTCTTAATACTTCTGGGTCGGGGCCTTTAAATGTGGCTTCTATTTTAGAGCCCCCACCAGGGCCCATTACAAAGCGCCATGCTTTGCCTTGAGCATCGACAAAGTTATCGTCAATGTAATTTTGTACGGTAGGTAAAAGTTGATCTAGCTTTTTGTAGTCATCGACTTTAGCTAAAATTTGCCCATAAGAACTATTTGGTGACTCACTACCATAAATAAGCATGTAGCGAAGACCGCCGCCACCAATAAGCGTTTGTATACCTTCAACGCCATTTTGTTGCTTTACAAATTCCTCTAACTTGAGCATATCTTTTTTGGTTTTTTCAATATCGGTACCTTGTGGTAGCCAAAAATCAACTACCATTTGCGGTGTAGTAGAAGCTGGGAAAAAACCTGATTTTACAAATTGAAATCCCCACATAGACACACTGAAAGTGGCAACCACAATGGCAATACTAAGCCAGCGGTGATGCAATGCCGAAACCACAACAGACTGATATAACACCATGAGTTTATTTGGTTTTGCTGAGCCTGAGGTGTCGCTATCTTGCTCTTTAAACAAGCAATAACAAAATAAGGGGGTTAGGGTAATGGCAAATAACCAGCTGTATAATAGAGAAATTAAAATAACCCAGAATAAATGGCCGGTAAATTCAGCGGTATCACCTGGGGCAAGACCAATAGGCGCAAAGGCAACAATGCCTACCAAGGTACCACCCAGTAGTGGCCATTTAGTTTGCTTGACGACTTCGCTAGCAATTTCTAACTTTTTACGGCCTTTTTGTGTACCAACTAAAATCCCTTCGGTCACAACTATGGCGTTATCAACCATCATTCCTAACGCGATAATCAGCGCTCCAAGAGAAATTCGATGCATGGGTATACCGCTCAAATCCATGGTTGCAAGGGTCGCAAAAATGGTTAGCAGTAATACGGCGCCAATAATAACTCCTGAGCGCAAACCCATAAATAGCAGCAGGGTAACCATTACGATCACCAGTGCGACTAAAACATTCACTACAAAGTTGTCGACTGAATCTTGTACTACTTTACCTTGGTGGTAAAACTCATGCACTGTGATACCCAGCGGTCTGAGGTTTTCAGTTTGTTTTACTTTGTCATCAACGCGGTCAAATACTTTAACCACATTAGCACCCAATACACTGGCGACCCCAAGTGAAATTGCAGGTTTAGAGTTATAACGGACTAACTTGGTTGCTGGACTTTGAAAGCCACGGTATACATTAGCAATATCTTTAAGATAAATTGTTTTACCTTCACCGCTGGCACTAACCAATAGATTTTTAATGGTATCAACGGAGTTTATTTCTCCGGTAGGGTCGATAAAAATACGTTGATCGCCAATTTGAGTGTTACCAGCGCTCAATACAGCGTTTTGCTCATCTAAAATGCCGTAAATATTATTAATAGACACGCCTAAAGAGGCTAACTCTTCACGAGCTATTTCTACAAATATGCCTTCTTGCTGCACGCCTGTCATAGCAACTTTGGCTACGCCCTCTACTTGTAAAATGTCACTTTGCAAATCTTTAGCGTAGGCATGTAACTCGTCGGGTGAGTACCCTTCGGCGGTTATTAAATAGCTCAGGCCATACACATCACCAAAATCGTCATAAACTTGTGGCGTGCCAGTACCAGGCGGTAATGTTGGACGTGTGTCATTTATTTTGTTTCTGAGCTTAGTCCAAATAACTTGCAACTCAGATTTAGTCGGGGAAAACTCTGATTTAATCTCTACTTTAATTTCAGATAAACCTGTAGATGAGGTGGACGATATAGTATCAACTTCTTGTAGTTCTTGAATTGCACGTTCAAGTGGCTCAGTTACCTCTTTTGCAACTTCTAGTGGGCTTGCACCTGAGTACGAGACAAACACTTGCGCGGTGCGAATTATAAATTCGGGGTCTTCAAACCGCGCCATATTTTTATAGGATGAAAAACCAAACCCTAGCGTTAAAATAATGAGTATGGTGCTAATTAATTTATTATTGATTGTCCATTTTGCTAAATCCATTACCGCGCTCCTATGCTTTAGTCCAAGGACGTACTTTCATACCCTCAGTTACATAGTTTGCACCTGCACCAACAATTACATCGCCAGCACTTAAACCGTCAGTGACAATGAGTTGTTCTCCAATGCCATTTTCAATAGTAACGGGAGTTTTAGAAGCTTGCATAGTTTGAGCGTCAACCGTCCATACAAAGTGTTCACCATTTTGTTCAAAAATAGCAAAGGTTGGCACTAATAAACGAGTGGATGCTGAGCTGGCTTCACGTGTAAGTTTTAAACTGGCATTCATACCTGGCAATATATTAAGGTTATTTGGTACAGCAAATGCAAATCGCACTTCATAAGTTTGACTCGCAGAGTCAGCTTCTAAATTGGCACGTCTAAATGTTGCTGGAATGGGGGGAGTCGATACATCTTGTAAAATAACTGACGCTACATTGTTTTGCTTAGCATCTACCGTGGCCACAATTGAAGCGGGAATATTTACCACCGCTTCCATTTCGCCTTTACCAAATAAAGTAACAACATGTTGACCCGCGCTTATGTTTTCAAGCTGCTTTACTGGCACCTCAGCAACAATGGCATCGTAAGGCGCTATAATTTTACTGTCAGATAGTGCTTTTTGTGCTGAGTCATACTGTGATTCTGCTACTTCTTTTTTAGATTTTAGTTGCTCTATATCTCGTTGTGAAATAACCCCATCTTTAGCGAGCTTTAAACCACGTTGGTAATCATTGTCGGCGGTTTCAAACTGAATTTTGCTCGACTTAACCTCATTAATAAAGTTTCGTTGCTCCAATACGGCTATTACATCGCCTTTTTTTACGTTTTGTGCGGCAATAACGTTAAGCGTTTCTAGCTTTCCGCTAACTTGAAAAGCAAGCTTTGAGCTATTTATAGTGTCGATAGTGGCGGGGTAGGTGAGCGTTTTTGATTGCGACTCATCACCTATGGTTATTAGTTTAACCGCACGTGGTTCGTTTTGTTTTTGCGTGCTGACTTCACTTTCTGAGCAACCGGCTAATAAAAATAGAAACATGATACTAATCAAATTAAATTGAGTAAAACAAGGTGTTTTGATCATCTGGTTTACCTTAAATAAAAAGTGCGTTGTTAATTGTTGGCATTTTTAAGCAATTAAAAATTATAAAATAGCCAATTGAGTTTGTTTTCAAATTTTGAATCGCCCCGAGTTCATCGGAGACCAGTTTGTTTAAGTCAGGCCACTTTACCTGACTCGTTTAAATTATCATAGTAGTCTGTTTCATATTGAGCTGGTGAAATATACCCAATTGAAGATA
>Ga0310122_10000141_pt1 | contig 45600 bp, 38 predicted proteins | sample CB6_Bottom_1051__FD_203503 | JGI IMG/M metagenome (GOLD analysis project Ga0310122, IMG submission 203503) | Marine microbial communities from Western Arctic Ocean, Canada - CB6_Bottom_1051 | ecosystem: Environmental > Aquatic > Marine > Oceanic | place: Canada: Western Arctic Ocean | collected...
ACTCTCATCGCGTAATCCCCTTGATGTGTTCTTTGATTATCGAACTCCAGCGGAGTCCGCACGAATACCGGGGGATTCTAACCGCCAGCCCGATATAAATGAAAACTACTTTGAGTTTAGCGGCGTTGGCGGCGCAGGTCCTCAAGAGTAGATTTGTCAGATCAGAGGCCCAGGCAAGATCACTGCGATAGGCAAGCCAATCGCCAGCAGAGCAACAAACAAGCGCACGACCCATGTTGCTATCATGGCGCCTCTTTTTTGGTTGTCAGCCGAGCGAGGGTTCATTTGAATAGCTCCAGAGCGTTTTGCCGGAACACCGGGCCATGCGTGGCGATCACGATGGTGTTGCTCCTTTCGAGTGCTCATGCCCATCACTCCGACGCACCGCACTTTCATATGGATCAGAACGATCGTCACGAAGGTGTGATTACAGAATTTAAGTTCGTGAGCCCACACGGCTACATCTATTTCGATGAAACGTCTGCGGACGGTTCAGTCGAATCCTGGCGTTGCGAATTACGGCCGGGCGATCTAGTCGAGCACTAGAGTCTTCGTCGATGCTCATCCGCTACCGGCGCCCTTGTAGCGCCGCAGCCGGATATCGGCCTGTTCCTTGTGGCCCATGAAGCCCTCGAGGTCGCAGAGACGCGAGCAATACTCACCCACTTGAACGGACGCGGCTTCGGTAATCCTCTGGTAGGTGCAGGTCTTGATGAACTTGCCGACCCAAAGCCCGCCGGTGTAACGAGCGGCCTTCCGTGTCGGTAGCGTGTGGTTGGTCCCGATTACTTTGTCTCCGTACGAGACGTTGGTTTCGGGGCCGAGAAACAGCGCGCCGTAGTTACTCATGTTCTGCAGGAAGTAATCGGGGTCCCGAGTCATCACCTGCACGTGCTCCGATGCGATCTCGTCGGCTATGCGAACCATTTCCTCGGCGTCGTCGCAGACGATGACCTGGCCGTAATCTGACCAGGCCTTGCCGGCGATATCCGCGGTGGGCAGGACCTGCAACTGACGATCGATCTCCGTCATCGTGTCTCGGGCCAGTTGTTCGGAGTCGGTCAGCAGGATGGCCGGAGACGTCGGTCCGTGCTCCGCCTGGCCCAGGAGGTCCGCAGCACACAGCTCGCCGTCGACACTGTCGTCCGCGATAACGAGTGTCTCAGTCGGGCCTGCCAGCAAGTCGATGCCCACTCTGCCGAACAGTTGCCGCTTGGCTTCGGCCACGTAGGCGTTTCCTGGGCCCACGATCATATCGACTGCAGCAATGCTATCCGTGCCGAGCGCCATGGCTGCAACGGCCTGCACACCGCCCAGGCAGTACATCTCGTCGGCACCGGCCAGGTCCATGGCGACGACGATGGCGGCGCTCACCCGGCCGTCATAAGGCGGCGCCGACGCGATGATTCTTTTGACGCCTGCCACTTTCGCCGTCACGACGCTCATGTGCGCGGAGGCGACCATCGGATATTTTCCTCCGGGCACGTAGCAACCGACGCTGTTGACGGGCAAGTTCTTGTGACCGAGCGTGACACCCGGCAGGGTCTCGATTTCTACGTCCAGCAACGCGTCTTTCTGGGCGCGAGCGAAGTTTCGAATCTGTTCCTGCGCAAATTTAATGTCACCGATAACCTGGTCGGACAGTTCTTCGTAGCAGCTGGCGATGTCGTCTGCGCTGAGTCGGAAGGAATCCGGAGACCACTGGTCGAAACGCTCCGAGTAGTCTCGCAATGCGGCATCGCCGCGTGTGTCGACGTCGCTCAGTATCTGCTCGACTGTTTGGCGCACCTGATCGTCCCGATCGGCAATCTCATCGGGAGGCATTCCTCTCTTTAAGAAACGGGCGATATCAGTTAACTCCGGGCCGTCGTATGCTGCGTTCGAGAGTCGGGCGTGGCATTCAGTTGGCCGGCATCGGCGGCAGCGACCGAAGATAGACGATGATCGCGTCCAAGTCCTCATCGCTGATACTCGCGTAGTACGGATACGCCATGCCCGGCAGGTGCTCGCGCCCGTCGCGGCTGATTCCCTGAGTGATGGCGCGCTTGATCTCAGCGTCCGTCCACGTCCCGATGCCGAGATCCGGATGGGGTGTCACATTCCGCGAGATCACCGTGTGTCCGAGGCCGAACAGATCGGCGAACACGCGACCGCCTTCGTTGGTCCGTGTGAAGTCGTGCATGCCTTCGACCATCGGCGTGTGACATTCGATGCAGTGGCCAAGTGTGACCGCCACATAGGTGCCGTAGGCAAGCGGGTCGTCGCGCGATACATCTGCCACTTCGCCGACGGGCGGCCCGTAGGCGGGCGGCAGCGGGATGTTGTATTCGGATGCCGGGACCACATTAGAGACGGGTGCCAGGCTGCGCATATAAGCGACAACGGCGCGCATATCGCTGTCTGAGATGTCGCGGTAGAACGGGCTCGGCATCGGTGGGCCGATCAGCGTGCCGTCCGGTCGAAGCCCGTCGCGTACTGCACGGATAATCTCCGCGTCGCTCCAGGCGCCAATGCCCGTTTCTTCATCCATTGAGATATTCGACGCGTAGGCGACGATACCCGGCTCCTCGATGACGTAGCCGCCGGCGAATTTCAGTTTCTCGATCGCTACCGCGTCGGCCGATTTCGGCGTGTGGCAATTGCCGCAAGCGAGTATGCCCTCGACGAGATAGGTCCCACGGGCGAGAAGCGCGTCCTGATCCTGGGCCGAGGAGATTGAACTAAGGCCGATCAGTAACGGTACGAATAGTGTGAGTGAGCAGCGCATGGGGCCCCCCCCGTCTGACTTTGATCAATACTAACGAGGGCCGGGCGCCGAGGCCACCACCCGGCAGGGCCGAGACGACAGGCAAAGAAAAACCGGCTCACGCTAGATGCGAGCCGGTTGATCCGTAATGCGGATACCGCGGGTGACTACGGGTAGATGCTCGGGAGCCGGTCCGCGCGATAGATCGACCAGTTCGAGTCATCGGCCTGGAGACGCATCTCCCAAACCTTCTGCGCCGGCTGATCGTGCGTTACTTCGATCAGACTGGCCCAACGCTGCGTGCCCATTCCCGGCGGGGCGTTCTGACCGTCGGCATTAGTCTCCCGGCCGCCAACATTGATCAGGATATTGTCGGTTTGTGGCTGCCAGTCGACATCGCCCAGATACCGTCCATAGAAAGGTTCGTCATCCGGGCCGTAGACCCAGAGCTGCGACACTTCCATCGTCTCTTCGTTGACCGAGTACTCGACGGCGCGACTATAGCTGTCCTCGAGCGACATCCTGGCGTCAGGCGGACTGGAGCGCGCGCCGCCGTTGTCGAACAACAGGTAGGTGCCGTTCTCGGTGTGCGAGATCGCGTGATGCTTATAAGACCATTCGACATCGCCTACGGGTGTCAGAAGTTTGTCGCTCCAAGGCGCGTCCCAGTTGTCCGGGTTGCCCAGAATCCAAACGAGTTCGCCCGTGTCCATGCTGATCTTGACCACGGCGTCCTGATAGGGTATCGATATTACGAAAGAGTTGTCTTCTTCGTAGATAATCGCATTGCCGTGGGTCCAGTCGTAGACGGCGCCATCGATGACGCCGTCGTAGTGGTTCGCCCAGAAGTCCTCCCGCCGGGAGTTGTAGCCCAAACGGTACGGATCGATGATGTCGTGAAGTTTCCATTCGCGCAGTACGTCGCCGGCGCGTGTCATTTCAATGATGACGTCGCCGATGACATTCGCCTGCTGAGTTTGCCCGTCGAGTTCATAATTCGCGGGCCAGTCGTCGATCACGCGACTCTCCGTACTCATCAGCAGGAAATTGCCGTTCGGTAGTTCGACGTAATCATGATGGAAGGTGTCGGTCGCGACCGGAATGCTGCCGTCGTGAACCTCTTTCACGGTGCCGGAGAACTGCCATTGGTTGATGACGTTCCCAAGCATATCGATTTCGAGCATGCCGTCTGTGCCGGGCCACACTTCGTAGGCGAAATTGCCGTTCGAAAGCCGGCGGATGTCGTGAACACGATGCACGCCGGACAGGTAGTACCAGATGATCTCGCCAGCATCGTCGACGATGATCGCCGGCGAGAAGTTAGCGGGTTCCGACGCGCCGGTTGGTCCCCAACGACCGTTGACGTTAAACACCGTGACGCCGGGCTCCATCGCGTCGGGGTTGTGGACGGTAACTACCGGTGTTGGAAATGCGTCCGGCAGCGGTGGTGTCTCGAACGTCAGTCCCTCTGAGAGCGTTTCGTTACCGTCGGCATCCTGTAGAGAGGCGGTTATCGTATGCACGCGGCCCGCGCGCAGCCCGATCACCGGCACCTCATGTTGTGTCGCCATCTCATCATTAGGCGTCACGCTCCAGCTCCGATCGCCGTCGTTAATATTGAGGGTCAGCTCCGAAGGCTCATCGGTCGTCAGACTCAAGATGGCCGCGAGAGGTACCGTCGGATTCGGGTTCCCGATCAGACTGACATTGCTGAGCACCGGACCGGCCATGTCAGCAACGGGTGCCGTCGCATCGCCGCCACTGTCGGGCGCGGTATCGCAGCCGACGAGCAGTAAGGACGAGATCGCTGCTGCGGAGAAGAGAGAATAAGCTTTGCGTGTCATGATCGAACTCCTGAGAGGCAAGATTGAAGTGAAGCGGTGCTCTCTTTACTGGGTCTGACAGGCGCCCGCGACGGAGGCTGCGGCCGGTGGGCCGGGCGCCCGGCGACTACCCTGTGGGTCGCGCGAGAGACTCTTGCTAGTATATTCTTTGCTTAGAATTATCGTTATTTCTTTATTCTAGGCTTCGTTTCGTCCTCGGCATGGTAGGCTTTGGCTCCGGTTCCAAGCGCTGAGTTAACTAACTTAGAAGACGCGTCGGCCGGTTTCTTGTTGCAGTCAGTCTATCATGGCGAGCCTGCGTTACGGCCGATACGAAAGAGTAAGGGGTCATCCATGTTTGTTTCTAGATGCGCTAGCTTGTTCGCGATTATCCTCATCGTCGGAGCCGGTTTTGGCGCACGCGCTTACGAAGTCTTTCAGGGTCCGACCGAGCTGATCCAGTACGATCCGGCGAAAGCGGCATCAGGTTATACGATCTTCAGCCCGTTCCGCGGCCAGAATACCTATCTGATCGACATGCACGGCGAAGTCGTGCACTACTGGCCGTACCCGGAAGGCTGGAGTATCTCCGGGTCCGAAGCAATCGAAAAGCATGCCCGCATGCTCGAAGACGGAACGCTGTTGCGCGGTGTGGTCGACAAAGCCAACCGTGGCGGTATGAGCGGAGCGAGATATCAACTAGTGGACTGGGACGGCGGAGTGATCTGGGAGCAGGGTGATGAGCGCCCCGACGTCTCACCGCACCACGACTTTCGCATGATCTGGAATCCAGAACTCGAAGAGCGAACATTGTTGTACGCCGCGACGATGTCGATTACGCATGACGAAGCCATCGCCGCGGGCGTCAACCCGAAAGGCTCGGACGATATCTCCTCGAATCCGGATGGTATGGTCGAAATCGATATGGACGGCAACGTCATCTGGGAGTGGAACATCAGCGATCATACGATTCAGGATGTCGCTCCACAGCTAGGTAACTATGGCGTCGTCGCCGACAATCCGGGCAAAATGGATCCCAACTTCGGTGGTGGGGTCAGCGGTGATTGGATTCATATCAACAGTTTCGATTACAACGCCGTACTCGACCAGATCATCATCAACAATTCCGCGTTCAGCGAGTCCTATGTCGTCGATCATGGTGCGACGTTCGTGCCAGACGATCCGGAGGAGAGTATCGCTCTGGCCGCGAGCGACGCAGGCGACTTCATCTTTCGCTGGGGTAACCCTTGTGTGTACGATTCCGGGGACTGTCCTTCCTCGACTAATGAGGGCCAAGCCAGTACCAACGGCCATCAGCAAGTTTTCTTCTCCCACGACATTCAATGGATTCGCGATCGCGAAGTCGGGCCGGAGATCGGCGATCTGCCGGGCGCCGGGAACTTCCTGATTTTCGATAACGGTGCACGCCGCTTAGGGCAGACGTTCTCCTCGATCATTGAGTTCAACCCGTACGATGGACCGATGGAAGATGGCCGTTATATCTCGGAGGTAGATGGCGGCTTTAACGTTCCTAGCGGCGGTATGGGAATGGGCATGGCTCCCGGCGCGGCCGATATCACCTCTAAACAGATCGTCTGGAGCTACCGACCGCCGGTACCCGCCGCGCTCTACAGCAGTTACATCTCGGGTGCGCAGCGGCTTTCCAACGGTAATACGCTTGTTTGTTCCGGCGGCCACGGCCATTTCTTCGAGGTCACGCCCGACGGCGAGGTCGTTTGGGAATACGTCAACCCGGTAGGCGATCGTACCGGTGGCGATTACGCGATCTACACGACGATGACGCAGGACGCCGCAGAGCGCGTGAACTCCACCTTCAAGTGCGCTCGCTATGAACTAGACTATCCTGGTCTTCAGGGTAAGGATCTGACGCCGATGGGGCAGGTCACGGAGATTCACAGAACCGAGGTGGACAGGCCGCCACGGTAGCTCACCAGCAGGCAATCGATAATGAACCGCATAACAATGATGACCTTGCTGACGCTTTCCGGCATTGTATCGACAGCGAACGCACAATCCTGGCAGCCACCATCCGAAGAGGACCGCTGCCCGTCTAAGTGGGGAGTCGGTGACGAGCGCGGTTCGGGTAACCATATGGGGCCCGCTTCCGTGTTACGGGCGACGCAATTGATACGCCGCGGCGAAGTCATCGAACTCGGACACGTGTTGCACGCGGAGATACCGCTTGGTACCCGCCATTTCGATCTCTACCCCAAGCCGACGGCGATGAACTCTCAAAGCAATCGCAGGGGTTCGAACGAGGAACTCGTCGTTACGGAACTCGGCCAGGTGGGTACGCAGATCGATGGCTTCAGTCACCAGTCGATCGGTAACTCGCTCTACAACTGTTTTCACGTCGACGAGACGCAGACGCGAGCGGGATTCACGCGGCTCGGCATAGAGAATGTGGGCACGCTCATGACGCGCGGTGTGCTGCTCGATATCGCCAAGCTCAAGGGCGTGGATATGCTGCCCGAGGATTATGAAATTACGACGGAAGATCTCCAGCAGGCATTAAGCCGCGAAGAGTTGACATTGGAGCCCGGCGACGCCGTGATCATCAATACCGGTTGGGGGCGACTCTGGGAACGCGATGTCCCGCGGTTCCTCGGTCCGGCTCCAGGTATCGGAGTAGCCGCCGCGCAATGGCTCGTCACGCAAGACCCGATGATTGTGGGTGCCGACAATCAGCCTGTCGAGATTCAACCGAATCCCGACCCGGCGCTGTCGCTGCCAGTTCATCAAATCATGCTCGTGGTCAACGGGATCCATATATTGGAAAGAATGAGGCTCGAAGAGCTTGCTGCACAGGAAGTGTACGAATTCGCTTTGATCATCCAGCCGTTGAAGATTCAGGGGGCGACGGGAGCGTCGGTTGCGCCCGTGGCAATGTTCTGATCGCCGACTACGGACTGAACGGTACGACCTTCACCGTGTCGCCGATCTCGAAACGCATCAGATCGTCGCCGGTCTGTAGCGGGCCCGAGTAAGTGGTCCGTGTGCGTTCCACTACCCTTTCGATTGTGACTTCCGGCGCCCGGGGCGCGCTCAATAAGACGTAGTGCGTGTACACCGCGAGCTTGGGCGCGGCGCGCGTGAAAACGATTCCGGCTTCCTCGGGCGTCGTATGATGGTCGAGAATAAACTGCATGCGCTGATCGAAATTCAGAATCTCTTCGTTCGCGGCGGCGACTTCGTGGATCAAGACGTCGACACCTTCGGAGATTTCGATCAGGTTCTCATCGAACTTCGTGTCTCCAGAAATCACGACCGAACGCCCGGCGTAGTCAATGCGATAATCGAATGACGGCTTGATGTACTCACCGTGATCGACGGAAAAAGCCGTGACGACAATGCCGTCTTCGTCGAAAACGACGCCGTCGTCCGAGAACTCATGCACTTCGAATTCGGCGCCGGCAGGAGGGAGTTGCTCATCGATAATGCGGGTCTGGATATTAGGGTCCATCGCCTGCCGGAGTCCGTCGAGAATGCCTTCTATTCCGGTCGGCCCCCAGACCCGCCACGGCGCGCTTCTGCGGCCGAACGGATTCGGCAGCCAACCCGTCATCCAGACGTCCGTCAAACCGTTTAGATGGTCATGGTGGAAATGCGTGATGAAAAGTTCGTCGATATCGCCCAAGGCGATGCCAAGTTGCCCGAGGCGTTGAGCAGCGCCGCGGCCGGCGTCGAACAGCATGCGATGCTCGCCGGCCTCTACGAGCGTCGCCGGACCGAACCGGTCTAGACGCGGGATCGGGTCGCCGGTGCCGAGTAGCGTCACGTTAAGCGTTTGGCTTTGAGCGGTCGGCAGCCACAAGAAAATCGCGAGCAATGCGCTCACCGCCAATCTCGGTGCGCGGCAAGCCCGCGGGTCGTATAAGCTAATCATGGATATCCTTATCTCTCTACGTAGCGTTCTACGTTACATTCATATGGTCGGATGACGTCGCCGCGGTCCGAGGCGAAGTAGGTGTTCCAGCTCACGGGTTCGGTCAGTGTCGCCGGGTCCGTTATCGTCAATTCGTAATCCAGGCGTCGCCCGCCGTCGGTGACCGTGAAGCGCTCGAATGTCTCGACTCCTTCACTTTGAGCAACTCCGACGCGGTTAAAGTATGGATAGTCGATGTCCGTCGTCTCGACGATCAGTGCGCCGTCCTCCCAGCGGCCGACGGAGTAGCCTAACGGTGATGGCACGCGCTCAGCGTTATCGGGAGTGAGATGAATCGTCCGAACGTTGTCGAACTCCTCCAACCGAAGAATGATCACGTCGTCCTGCTCGCTGAACTGCATCGGATACGGGTTGCCCATCGTCGGGGGCATGCCGGGAGGTATGCATTGCAGCAACGGATCTTCCGTCTGTGGATCCCAGACAGCGAAGGCGTCACGAGCCGAGTCGGTTAACGGCAGCTCGCGGTCGAGCGGTACGCGACGACCACCGGCGATCGACCAGGTCTGAAAAAGACCGCCGGTGCCTTCCGATAGATCCGGGGCCGGCGTAGATTCGGCCGGCCGTGCGGCGCCACCATAGTAGTCGTTCGCCCAGTGTGGCTGACCGTTGCCCGGGCTGACAATGACTTCGGTGCCATTGTCGAGGAGCACGTTCGTCACGCTGAGTTGCCGCGGCCGCTTCGTCGATCGATTCACGGCGACGGTAACCCGAGCGCCCGCTTGAAAGACATCCCGCGGCACGCCCTTGCGCGCCAGCGTGTTCCACGATGCAGCCTCCATCTCCCAGAGTTGCTCGGTACCGTTATCATCGACGGTTTTGAGCGTGAAATTCACGTGCGGGTTGCGCCAGTAAGCGGCGACGATCTCGCCGTCCATCTCAACTACGTCATCGTCGAATTCTGCTTGCGAATGATGCCCGAGCGCCGGAAACGCCAAGATCAACGTACCGATAAGTGTGGCCAGGCGAGTTCTCAGCATGTGTGTCCCTTGGTGTTCCGGTGACGACGAAGGGGCGTCCCCGTATCTGTAGGCGTCGCGATTCTTCTCCTTGTCTAGACTCGGGCACGTTTAGGCACGATCATATCGGCGGCCCATACCGAATCGCGAATAGTTATAAGAATCCCGGGAGGAGACGTGATGTCCAAAGAATCATTGCTGAATCGACGATCCATCAGAATCTGCTGTATTTTACCCGCGTTGTTCATCGTCGGTTGCGATACTCAGCCAGAGACTCCGGCGGCACCCGCTTCGAGCGCCACCGCCGCTATGCCGGCTGAGGTCGAGGCTGAATACGCCAACGCCCGAAATATGCAGCTCGTCGGCTATCACGATCTTCAGGCGCGTTCCGCTTATCAACCGATAGTTCACGCCTATGGCGATCGCCGCATTCTCTTCGTCGGCCAGCACGCCGGAGAGCAGTTAAATCCTCAAACCGGCCAGGTCGAGGTGAACGGCATGTCGATCCTCGACGTGACCGATCCGAGTGCGCCCGTCATGCTGCGTCATGTGCCGCCGACGGGCGATGAAGCGAGCGGTACTCAACACGTGCAGATCTGCAACGGATCGGATCTGCCGAACGGCGACCTCAATCGAGTCTACGCCATGCGTACCAACGGACTTCTGGGCTACGAATTGTTCGACGTCACCGATCCCGCCGAGCCACATCTTCTGCGCACTATCGCGGAGACGGCCGACTCGTCGCGCCCCGAATCCAGCCGCGGCAACCGCGAGACTCATAAGGGCCAATGGCACTGTGAGACGGGACTTGGATTCTTTAACGGTACGCCGGCCGGCTGGCGCGTAACGCGGGTGCTGCAGACCTACGATCTCAGTAATCCGGAAGAGCCGCGGCACATCCGTGACTTCGGACTTGTCGGTTGGGAGCCGAATGCTGAGGGGCCGTTCCCCGACTATCAGATCTCAGGCCTGCATCAGCCGTATGTCACCGGTAACCGTATGTATCTGGGTTACGGCAGCGGCAACAATGGCACGCTGCAGATTCTCGATCTGGATAAGTTCCTGAGCGGCGACCCGGAGGCCGAGGATCCGTACGCGCCGACGCCGGAAAATTTGCTCTACCCACAAATCGCACGTTTAGACATGCCGGCGTACTGGGGCGTGCACACGGCGAAACCTGTGTACGGCGTGCCGATTAGCGGCTATGAGGACGACCTAGAAAATGGCACTCGCGATATTTTGCTGGTGCCGTCGGAGGCTGGAGGCGGGGCCCGCCGCTGCCAGGGCACACGGGATGTCATGTTTATCCTCGACATCACGCAAGAGGACAAGCCGTTCCCGATATCGACTTATCAGGCTGCCGAGGAACCCGGAGACTTCTGCCATCGGGGCGGACGCTTCGGCCCGCATTCGATTAACGATGCCGATCATCCAGGTTTCGACGGCAGACTCGTCGTGTTGTCGTACTTCAATGCCGGGGTCAGAGCTGTCGATATCCGAGATCCGTTCGACCCTGTTGAGGTCGGCTACTTTGTGCCCGAGACCACCGAGAACACGACTGAGCTCTGCGTTGAGGTAGACGGAACGGAAATCTGTGACGCGGCGATTCAGACGAACAACGTCAACATCGATGACCGCGGTTATATCTATGCCGTCGATCGTTCATCCACGGGGCTGCACATCCTTGAACTAACGGGTGACGCAAGAGATATTGTCGGGCTTGAGTGATGACGATGGCCGCGCGAGTCGCGCTGATTTTCATCTTCGCTCTGCCTGCTCAGGTGTCGGCGGAGCGCTTTACGTTACGCGTCGGAACGGGCCACCCTGCGGGTCCTTCAGTCTATGCGACGGTCATGCGCGATTACCTCGTGCCGGAACTCAAGCGGCGAGTCGCGGAGGAGACCGATCACGAGTTTCGCATCGTCGAGGGCTATGGCGGCTCGATCGCGTCCGTTGCGGAAACTCTCGAAGCCGTACAGATCGGGATTCTCGATATTGGTGCGTTTTGCACCTGCTTCGAGCCGGCGAAATTATTCCTGCATAATTTTCAGTATTTCGTGCCGTTCGGGCCCCAGGACTCGGAGAAAAGTATTCGGCTGGGTCGCGAGATCTACGACAGAAATCCCTGGCTCTCTGAGCAACTCACGGAGCGCTACGGTCAGCGCTTGTTGGCCATCAATGGATGGGATAACTATCATCTCGGTTCCAGCGTTCCGTGGGACAGCGTCAAAGACCTGCGCGGCGTAAAGGTTGCAGGCGCCGGGCCGAACCTTCCCTGGCTGGCGTCAGCCGGCGTCGTACCGGTCCAGTCGGCTTTGCCTGACGGCTATATGGCTCTGCAGACAGGGGTTTACCACGGCTGGCTGATGTTTCCGTCGGCGTACTTCGCCTACAAATTTCACGAGCCCGCACCGTATTACACCTTGATCGGCTTCGGCGCGATGGGTGGCGCCATCATCATGACGATGAACGAAAGGACATTCGACCGATTACCGGCGGACGTGCGCCAGATCGTCGAGGCCGTCGGCCGGGCGTATGAGGTCGAGGCGGCGCGAGTCTTGCAGGAGCGGCAGATCTCCGGGCTGGCGAGCCTTCGTGCCGGAGGTGCGACGGTTCGCGAGCTTTCGGACGCCGCGCGCCGGGAGTGGGCGCAGTCTTTACGCGGTTTTCCGAATCGTATGGCGAAGGAAGCCGATTCGCGCGGCATGCCGGGATCGGAAATTATTCGCTCGTATATCGAGCTGATCACGCAAAGTGGTTACGAGTGGCTCGTCGATTACACCATCGACTAACCAACCGGCAAAGAAGAATGCGGATTGGCCGCAGACGCTAGACAGGGAACATGGAGGAACGATGATCAAAACGGCGATGATTGGGCTCGGCTGGTGGGGTCGGCACATGGTGAATTCCGTCAAGGGCAGCGACAAGCTCGAGATCGTCCGAATGGCGGCGCGCCGTCCGGATCGTCACAGAGATTTCTCGGCCGAGACCGGCATTCCGCTGCTCGACAACTATCAGAAGGTGCTCGAGGATCTCGAGGTCGACGCCGTCATTCTTTGCACACCCCACTCCCAGCACGAAGACCAGCTACACGCTGCGATCGCACACGACAAACAGATTTTCTGCGAGAAGCCGCTGTCTCTAACGAAGGAGAGTGCCGAGCGGATGGTCGAGGCGGCGTTGGACGCAGGCTTGATTCTAGGTGTCGGGCACGAGCGCCGCTTCGAGTCGACGATGGAAGAGATATCAAGAATCGTGGCGTCGGGAGAGATGGGCACGCAAATGCATGTAGAAGCCAACTTCTCGCACGACATCTTCGCCAGCGTAGACGCCGACAACTGGCGCGGTTCGACCGAAGAAGCGCCGGCCGCTGGGATGACCGGCATGGGAGTTCACCTGACCGACCTGTTTATCTCCATGCTCGGCCCGGTGGAAGCCGTTGCGGCGCAGACGGCCAAGCGCGTGCTCGACTTGCCGACCGGTGACGTCGTGACGGTGCAGTTTAAGTTTCAGAGCGGTTCGACAGGCTTCATCGGCGCGATCTCCTCGACGCCGTACTACGGACGGTTCACGGTCTTCGGCGACCAGATATGGGTCGAGGCGCGCGATGACTCCCATCCTCAACACGGTGGTAAGACGCACCTCATCACTTGTCGTAAGGACGGCGTTCAGCACTCGCAGAGCTTCCCTGCAAAAGATCCGGTTAGAGCCAATCTGGAGGAATGGGCGGATGCGGTTACGAACGGCACGCCTTACCGTTTCCAGGATGAACAACGTATCGGTAACGTTGCCGTACTTGAGGCCATTGCGAAGTCGGTGCAAAGCGGTGCCTGGGAGACGGTCTGAGTAGGCCGCTCCGGAACTGAGAGAAGAATCGGATGCGAGACGCAGAGTTAGACACGTGATCGAACGAATCGCACGAGCGACGCATATCGTCTCCGCGTTCTGGGTCATCGTGCTCGCGCTCATCATTTTCGTCGATGTGACAGGGCGCTATCTCTTCAGCCAGCCGCTCCTTGGTGCAACGGAAATTATCAAGAACTCGGTCGTCTCGATAACCTTTCTACAGATCCCGCTCGCGATCTATCGCGGTGGCATGATTCGGACGACGCTTATCTACGGCGCAGTCGGCGCGGATTGGAAGAGAATTCTCCGCTCCTTCGCCGGTCTCTGCGGAGTGCTGTTTTTCCTCGGGACTGCGTTCAGTGCCTGGGGGCCGGCTTTGGAGGCGCTGGGTGTCAGCGAATACGAAGGTGAAGGTGCGCTGCGCGTACCGACCTATCCGGTACGCTTTCTGGTCGTCGTTACTTCTCTGTTTGCCGCCTACGTCTATTTTCATCTGCTCTATCTCGACTGGACCGGGCAGTTAGGGGATGAGGAGCTGGCGAATGTCTGAGGGTAGGCCGGCGGACGAGACTCGGTAGGGGACGCTATGGGCCCGGAAGTCATCTTTTATTCCCTGGCGATCCTGCTCGTGTTCGTGTTGGCGGGCGTACACATTGGCGTCGCCCTCGGTCTTGCGAGCGTCATCGGCGTCTACTTGAGCTACGGCGATATGACTATCGCACTGTCGATTCTCGGCTCGACGGCGTACGACGCTATTCGTAGTCACGCGCTGGCCGTTATTCCGCTATTCATGTTAATGGGTGAGATTATCAGCCGGTCGGGGGCCGCAAAGGATCTTTATCTTCTCTGCGACCGTGCGCTGAAGCGACTCCCCGGCCGCCTGGCTGCCGCCACGGTTGTCGGTAATGCCGCGTTCGCCGCAGTGTCCGGTGTTTCCATCGCAGCGGCAGCGACTTTCAGCCGGATCGCCTATCCCGAAATGCGTCGAGCGGGGTACGACAAATCGTATGCGTTGGGCGCCGTCACCGGTTGCGCCTGTCTCGGCATGTTGATACCGCCCAGCGTACTGTTGATCGTCTGGGCGATATTGACCGAGGGCTCGGTTGGCGCCCTCTTTATTGCCGGCGTAGTGCCCGGTCTGCTACTTGGCCTCACGTTTATCGCCTACTGCGTTATCGTGGCGGTACGTAACCCATCGGTCGCGCCCGCAGTCGATAGGCCGGTTGGTGACACAAGCGTTGCCGAGCGCCGTGCTGAGTTAATCAGCGGTCTCGGTATCATCGCTCTGGTCTTCATCGTGTTGGGCGGCATTTGGCTGGGAGTCTTCACGCCCACCGAGGCTGCAGGCTTCGGTGCGTTGGGCAGCATAGTCCTCGGTTGGGTGAGAGGAATGCGGCGCAAGGAGTTCACTGAAGCGATAGTTAATGCCGGCCGGTCGACGGCACCCATCATGTTTCTACTGATCGCCGGGTCGATGTACGCGCGACTGCTGGCTGTTAGCGGCGGCATCAACCTGATTCAGGATCTATTTCTCGGCACCGGGCTTTCGGTTGTCGGGATGATTCTGGTCATGACGGTGATCTGGCTATTGCTCGGTGCGCTCATCGATTCGATCTCGATTATTCTGCTGACGGTGCCGATCTTCGTGCCGATCGCCATCAACGCTGGCTTCAACGAAATCGCGTTCGCAATCTACGGTATCCTGATCATTGAGGCCGGCTTGCTGACACCGCCGATGGGCCTATTGGTCTTCACGGTTAAAGCCGCCGTACCGGACTCGTCGGTCACGTTGGGGGACATTTTCCGTGGCTCCATCCCTTACTGGATTATGATGCTTGGAGTTGCGGCATTGCTGCTGCTGGTCCCCAGACTCGCGACCTGGCTGCCGGAGTTAATGTTTTAAGTACTGATTTATTAAATAATAATGGCAAAATGGCGGGCCATTGGCGGCTCTACAGCGAAGCCCGTACAATTCTGTGGAGAGGATTTTCCTCGCCGCAACTAAAGCTTGAGAGAGAATAGAGAATGGAAAGAATCAACGTAGGACTGATCGGGGCCGGATGGTGTGGAGGCATTCGTGCGAATACGTGTGCCGGCAGCCCGATCGTCGATGAATTACACCTTGCGGAGATCGATGAAGATCGCCTCAAGGAGGTTTCCGAGCAGACCAATGCGACTTCCTCTACAATGGACTATCGCGAAGTCATTGCCAGAGACAACCTGGATACGATCATCATCTCGGCGACGCCCGAGACGACGCACTATCCGATGGCGAAGGAATCTCTGCTGGCCGGCAAGCATGTCTTCCTTGAAAAGCCGCTGGCGCTGACACTCGACGAGGCTGATGAGCTCATTCAGCTCGGTAAGGATAAGGAACTTAAATTCGCGATCGGTTATTCGCAACGCTTTAACCCGAAGTTTGCGTACGTCAAGAAGTGTCTGACGGAGAGATCGATCGGCGACCCGGTGTCCGCACTCGTCAGCCGCCATGTTAGTCGCGGCCTCGGTAAGAAAATCAGCGGTCGAATTAAGCTTTCACCCGCGGCAATGGAAGCGACGCACGACATCGATTTCGTGCTCTGGTGTCTGGAGCCCGCACGACCGGTTCGGGTGTATTCGCAGACCATGTATGGCGCGCTCGAGGATTTCTCGGGTTCTCCGGACGGGCAGTGGATCATGGTGACGATGGATAACGGCGTCGTCTTTACGATCGGCGCAGGCTGGACTATGCCGCCGGGATACAAGAATTACGCAAGCACGTGGATCGAAGTGACCGGCACCGAGGGCATGCTCGTCGTAGACGACACTCACCGCGACGTCATCTTCAATACGATGGAGAACGGAATACAGTTGCCCATGTCTTCGATGCCCGGCGAGTCCGTGAACCATGTTTTCGCGGGCCCGATGCACAACGAGACGGTCCATTATCTGGAGTCGATCGCGTTCGACCGCCCCGTGATGGCCACGGCGGAGAGTGCACGGCGCGTCATGGAGGTCTATATGGCCGCTGACCTTTCGGATGAGCGTAATGAAGCGGTAAGACTACCGCTCAGTGGAGCAATGCTCTCCGCCGTCGCAGCCGCATAAGTCGCCTTGATTCTGGGTCACTGGGGGCGCTGTGTCTCATCTTGAGGCTGACGTAAAGTTCACGGCGGTCGTTCTGGTGTTGGCGGTGCTGGCGCTCGTGTTTGGTGGATGGCTGATTGCCGAGCCACCGATTCCTCTGGGTCCCGATATCCTGGCGATGAGCCCTAAGGTATTCCCGACCTTGATACTCGCCGGTACCGCTTTGGTCGCGTCAATTTTTCTGATCACGAAATGCAGGAACGGTACGCTCTTCGTAGCAGGCTCTGTTGGCGAAGGCGAGAGAGTCGGCGGGACGATGTACCGACAGATTCTGTTCGTGTTCATCACCGTGACTTGCGCGCTCCTGCTGACGACGCTCGGCTTTCTAACGACGATGTTCTTGCTGATGGCCAGTACTTCCCTTTTGGTCGGCAATCGCGGCGTATTCCAGATTATTGCTATCAGTCTCATTCTGCCGCTGAGTTTCTACGTCATTGTTACGCATGTCTTGAGAACCGCTCTCCCGGAGATCGACTTCATAGAGCGGGCGCTGGTTCCGATCCTGCGGCTGCTACCCTCGGTCTAGGGTCGATCGTGTGTACGGCGGAGCGACATGAGCAGCAGGACATCGAGCCGGGGACCGCGATCTCATGATTGAGTCCTTACTGGCGGGTGTGGACCTCGCGCTACGGGTCGATACGTTTATCTGGATCAGCGGCGGATTGCTTCTCGGCATGCTGATGGGTGCGCTTCCGGGATTCACGACATCCATGGGCATGTCGGTACTCGTGCCAATCTCTTTCCTGGTGGGTGATCCGTTGATCGGTATCCCATTCCTGATCGGCGTCTACAAAGGTGGGATCTACGGCGGCAGCGTGCCGGCGATCTTGATCTCAATGCCCGGCACCGGTGCCTCGATCGCCACGGTGTTCGACGGTCACGCGCTGACCAAGAAGGGCAAGTCGAGAAAGGCACTCGAGATGAGCCTGTTCGCATCCGCAATCTCGGACTTTCTAAGCGATATTTTCACGCTCGTCATGATCATCCCGGTCGCCGCGATCGTGCTCGGCTTCGGGCCGCCAGAGATCGCCGCCGTCATGTTTCTGAGCCTGGTGATTATTGCCGTGACCGCGACCGGGCCCGTCATCAAGGGCTTGATCATGCTGTGTCTTGGCGTGTGGGTAGGTTTCGTGGGCGCCGATCCGTTCTCGGCGATGGCCCGGTATTCCTTCGGCACATCGGAACTCTACGACGGCTTTCATTTGATACCGATCTTGATCGGGTTGTTCGCGTTACCGGAGATTTTCAATGCCGTGAAGGAGGGTGACATGCCCGGCTCTAGCGTCGCGAGTTTCGTGGGCGAGCGGTTGCGTCTCGACGAATTGAAAAATAGCCTTCGTACTATCTTTAGATCGACGCTGATCGGTACCGGAATAGGGGTCATTCCGGGGCTGGGTCAACCGATCGCCGCGATGATGGGTTATATCGCGGCGAAGAATTCATCCAAGCATCCCGAAACCTACGGCAAGGGGGAACTGGATGGTGTGGCCGGAGCAGAAGCAGCAAATAATGCGGTCAATGGTCCGACCTTGGTGCCGCTGCTAACGCTTGGCATTCCGGGTGACGCCGTGACGGCTCTACTACTCGGCGCTTTCATGATGCAGGGGTTGCGGCCTGGCCCGACGTTACTGACGTCCAGCGGCGATATCGTATTCGGGATTTTGATTGCTATGGTCCTGGCGAACGTCTTGTTTGTCGCGATTGGATACGTGACGATTCCATTCTTTGCGCGAGTCGTCACGATCAAGAAATCGCTGCTGATCCCGGTCACGATCATGCTGGCCTTCGCCGGCACCTATCTGGCCCGCGGAAACCCGTTCGACATCGTGACATTAATCGGCTTCGGTCTGATCGGAATCGCAGCTCGGCAGGCGAAGTTCGACGTCGCGCCGATGGTGATGGGGTTCATATTGGGCCGCGAACTGGAATATACTTTCGGGCAGACGCTGGCGTTAGCCGGCGACAATTGGATTCGATTCGCGTTGACCGAACGGATTGGTATGACGGCGGTTGTGCTCGCCACGCCGGTCATCGGTCTGCTGTTGGGACGCCGCATGGCGTACTTCCGAAAACGCGCCCTCGAAAGAGAAAATGGGGATGTGCTGTGAAAGCATGGGCCTCGAAATTAGCTGCGACGATTAAGGCTGCCTGCCCAGCACTACTGTTCACGCTGGTCTGGTTTGGGCTGCTGGCGTCCGATTCGGCAGCCCAATATCCTGATAAACCGATCACCTTGATTACTCCGTTTGCTGCGGGCGGTTCGAGCGACTTGACCGCGCGCGTATTCACAACCTATCTGAGTCAGTACCTTGGTCAGCCGATGTTGATCAAGCTCGTTCCCGGCCAGGCGGGGCAGAAGGGCACTCTAGAAGCTACGCAGGCTACGCCGGACGGATACACGCTAATATTCAACGACAACTTTCGAGATCAACTGCATCAGTACACGTTTCTCAACGATTACTATGACACCCTAGAGGATCTCGTTGCGGTAGCGCGCATTAACTACGGGCAAATTGCAATCATTGTACGTAGCGACGGGCTCTATCAGACCTGGGCCGATCTTGAGGCAGACGCGAGGGCGCGCCCCGGTCAGGTCCTGTTCTCGCACAGTGGTCTCTGGGCCGCGCTGTTCGTGCCGGCGCAGCAAATAATGCGGGCGCTAGATCTACGTTTCCGTATGGTGCCGTATAGAGGTGGTGGACCTGCGAAGGCAGCTCTTATGGCAGGCGATGTCTCATTCTCGATGGCGTTCCCCGCGACGATTGCTGCAGATATCGAGGCGAATACAGTCAGGGTACTCGCGACCGCAGGAACCGAGCGCACGCTAGAAGGAGTACCGTCGTTCGTCGAAATCGGCTTGCCGCCAAACGCCGGCTATATTCATCGTATCGTCCTTGCGCCTCGCGGTATTCCTGAAGATCGACTCGCTGTTCTTCGCAATGCATTCGCAGATTTGCAGGCGAACGAGGACTATCAGGCGGCCATGCGACAGCTAGGGGAGAATACTGCGTATCTGGATGGTGCGGAGTACGAAGCCGATCGTATCGAGCACTCGCTGGAATTCCGCGATCTCGTGGAGGCGATTGCGGGGACGTTGAGACTCCAGTGAAGGACACAAACTACCGACCGACGGAGCGACGGCCCTTTAAGAAGGGCTCGCCCCCTTTATTCCTCGAAGGCCAGAGTAGAGTTTATAGAGTTCTATAAACCGGCGCGGTTGTTGTTTTTGACGGCCTTGTTGATGGCGTTCTTGGGCCACTTACCTTGTAGTACGAGTTTAACCTCGTTCGGTGCGCCGGCCTGCAGGCCGGCCATGGCCTTCTCGCTGTACCACGCGACATGCGGATTGATGATGACGTTATCGCGGTTTCGCAGCGAGTGGTTTTCGGTCAACGGTTCCGGATCAGTCGTGTCTAGCGCGCAGCCGGCAATCGTATTGTTGTCGAGCGCGTCGACCAACGCGTCGGTGTCAATGATCGGTCCGCGTGAACAATTTACAATGACGGCCGTATCTTTCATTTTGGTGAATTGGTCGGCGCCGATCATGCCGCGTGTCTGTGGCAGCAGCGGGGCGTGAATGCAGACGAAATCGGATTCTGTCAGTAGTTGATCGAATTCGACTTTCTCTCCCGGCGCGTCGAACTGACCTGGTTCAACGAACGGGTCGAAGTAGAGTACGCGCATGTCGAGGCCCGCAGCCGCTTTCGCAACGCGCCGGGCGATGTTACCGAAGCCGATGAGCCCGCAGGTACTTCCTGATATACGGAACATGGGTTTCCCAGGTGGGACTTCCCATCGGCCTGCACGCACGAGGCGATCATAGAATGCGATTTTTCGCGATGATGCTAGTAGCATCGCGATTGTGTGCTCCGCGACTTCCTCGACGCAGTAGGTCGGGTTGTTCGTGACGATGATGCCCGCCTCGGTCGCGGCATCAAGATCGATCGTGTCCACACCGATTCCGTAGCGCGCGATGATCTTACAGTTCGGCATCCGCGCCATGATTTCGCTGGTGATCGGTCCGGCGTAGGTGTTCAGCAACGCGTCGCAGTCCGCGGCCTCCGGGAAAAACCCGTCCGAGTCAGACACTTGTATCGGGACGATCTCGGCGAGCTCGCCGAGAATCTCGTGCTCGACATCCAGCTTTTCCCATACATAATCGGTAAGAACGACTTTGGCTTTATCAGTCATGCAGTAGAGAACTCCGTTATTCCATCCAGCGGACGATGCCGGCGACGCCATCGACGGCGACTGTGGATCCGTCCGGGATCAAGGTTGTAGCGTCGAGCACGCCGAGGACCATCGGGATGCCGCGTTCGCGTGCCAATGAGGCGAGATGCGATGTGCTGCCGCCGAGTTCTGCGACGACGGCGGAGACCTGCGATAGCATCTGGCTCAGCGCCGGTCCCGCGACTTTCGTGACGAGCACGTCTCCCGGTCCGATCCGGGAAATCTCGCACTCGCAGTTCACGATGCAGGCGCGCCCGGAACCCCAACCGATGCCGGCCGGGTGTCCTCTAAGGCGCGGCTTCTGCGCCCAGACTTCATCGACGTCAGCGGTCTCTTCTTCGACGTGCAGCGGCCGTGCTTGCAGCATCTTGAAGCCTGTATCGTCGAGCGACCATTCGATCTCCGCCGGTCCATCGATTACGTCCTCGGCCTTCAGCAGTAGACGACCGAGTTCGATGACTTGTGCCGCGTCGAGGCATGGATCTTCGGCGCGCGCACGCTCGACCGACTGCGTGCCGTGTACGCAGCCAACGCTATGCGTCTTGCGTCCGCCGACCATCTCGATGATTTCGCAATCGCGGCTGAGTACGTAACGATCCGGGACGACCTCGCCCTGGGCGATTGCCGAGCCGAGACCCAATGTCGCACTGATCAACATGTCGCCCTCGGCCGTCCGGCTCAGCCCGCCGCCGGAAGCGCGCGCATGAACGAGTGGCTGAATAATCAGTGCCATCGCGGTATCGGCCGGGTCGGCGCCGTGCGTCGCCATATAACGCAGCGCGCGAGTCGACCATAGCGCACACCAGCAAGACCGGACCGCCGTCAGAAACTCGGTCTCGTTTTCCAGCCCCAGAAAGCTCTCGAATTGGCCCGCGAAACTCGAGTCGAAGCGATCTTCGACGAGCGCCGATGAGCGTACGACACCCAGCGTGCCGTTTGTCGCCATGAGTTCACGCCACGTTTCGAGCAGCGGCAAGAGCAAGGACTCCACGATCGGTTGGTCGAGCAAGCCGAGCTTCATGTCGAGCGCGTTGCGGCGAGCCTCGAAGCCCTCGGTTGAGAAAACCGCGCGCGCGGTCTCCTCCAGGCCGAGCGCCCTGAGCTGGCTCCGGTACGCTTCCGCGTCGAGGCAATAGCCGCCCGGAGTAGGCAGGCCAGCCTGCCCAAGAGCCGCTTGATTGGCGGCCTTGGGCCCGAAGCGATCCACATCGGTCGCTTCGGGGGCGCTTAGCGGGATGACGAAGTTGTGCATCTCCCGTGATCTCCTTTGCTAGACCAGTTTGCGGTCTCGCGAATCAGCCGCGGCGTAACCCGGAATCGGATCGACAACCGTGATCTGCTCCACGGGGAAGTTCGAGACGATCTCGGTATGGTCGGAATGCACAATCAGCATTTCTTCGATGCGTACGCCCCACTTGAACGGAATACCGTGCTGAGTCTCGAGCGCGAAGGTCATGCCCTCCTGAATGTCGATCGGATGATCCAGCGACCAGATTCGCGAGATAACGGGAGGGTCGTACTGCGCGAGGCCGAGCCCGTGTCCCCACAGGTTGGCCGCGGCCTGATCTTCCTCTTCGTAGCCCCAGGCTTCCTTCGCCGACGGCCATACGGAAGCGATATCGCGGGTTGTCGCGCCAGGCTTAACTTCGTTGATCGCTGCGTAGAGCCAGTCCTTCGCAGTCGCATAGATTTCCTTCTGCTTCTCCGACGGTTCTGCACCAACGCAATAGGTTCGGTAGTAGCAAGATTTGTAGCCGTTCCAAGTGAGAGCGGCGAGATCCATGAAGACGATATCGCCGGGTTTGATAATACGGTCTGAGAAATTGCGCCAGTTAGGCCAGGTGTTCGGCCCCGACGAGACGATGACGTCCTCGACGTCTTCGATACCTGGAATGTCGTAGAGGAACTTCATGATATGGGCCGTGACTTGATTCTCCGTCAAGCCGGGGCGCAGGAACTTCATCGTCTCCCAGTGAGCGGCGTCACCGATGGCGCCGACGATACGGAAACATTCCTGTTCGTCCACATTCTTGACGGCACGCGCTTCCATCATCGGAGACATACCGTCGGTCCAATCGATGCCTTCGTCTTTGAACGCTTGGATGATATTGATATCGACGAAGTCGATGCCGACTTTCTCGCCTGCGACATTGCTCTTTTTCATTTCCTGCTTCACGGCCTTCGCAAACTTGCCGACTTGCTGGGCCGAAGCGGGTCCGGCTGCACCTTTGATCCAGGAGTAGGAGTAACGAACGTTTTCTTTCGGGATCCAGGGGCAGTGGCGCTGGATCTGTGCGCCGATGTCGCCTTGCTCGAAGATGACCGGTGGATCGTCACCGCAGAGCATCGCATAACGTAATCCGGGTTTGAGTCGGCACCAGCCGGGTGTCAGCGTGGCCGTAACATAGCGAATGTTCTCGTCGTACATCAGGACCAACGCGCTGAGTCCGGCAGCCTTCATACGCTTCCGGGCCCTTTCAAGGCGGTACGTGCGCAGCCGCTCCCAGTTAATGCGTTGCTGCCAGTCCAATCCCACGGTACCAAAATTCGCCATGCCCGATCTCCCTCGGTTAAGTCGTTCGCAAATTCACAATAAATATCAGAGCGCGAGGCCTAGATCCTCGCAACCCCAGATTCGATGTCCGTGATGTGGCAGCCCCGTCGATTGGTTGTTGTCTGTCCGCCGAGGGCAAGCTCAAGACGGCGGTTATTCTACGTCACGGCCGGTAGGGAGGGAATACCTGCACGGTGTCAGCCGTTAGTGTCACGAGCTTTTCGCGTGCCGCCAGTCGCTTGCGCTCCCGGGACACTCTTGCAAGAATACCAGCGGTCGAATCCACCCTAGAAGAGCGATTTCCGACGGAATCAGTTCCAGATCGATTTGTGCGAAAAAAATACGTCAATCTGCCCATTTGCACGGCTCTGTTAGCGCTCGTCATCGCCCCTGGTATCGCCTGCGCCCAGTGGCCGGAGCGGCCGATCAACCTGGTCGTGATGTATGCCGCCGGTGGTGGAACCGATACCGTACTGCGAGCGCTCGCCGCCGAGATGTCCGCGGCGACGGGCTGGCGTATCAACGTCCAGAACCGGCCGGGTGCCGCTGGGGCGCTGGCGACTCGCTATGCGCTGAACAGGCCGAATGACGGTTACACGCTTCTGGGCGCATCGAGTTTTAATAAATATGCTCGAATCGGCGGCGGCGGTGACTCCCGCTCGTGGACGGATTGGTACTATCTGCAGGCGGCGGCCGCGCTCGGTAGTTGGGCTGTACGGCCCGATTCGCTGTTCAAGACGTTCGCGGACGTTGTTGCAGCGGCCAAGTCGAACCCGGGGCAGCTCACCATTTCCACATCGGGGGCCGGTGGTCAGTGGCATGAGCTGGCAGCGGTCGTCGCTCAGTCTGCCGGTATCGATCTCAAATATGTGCCTTACGGCAGCGGGCAGCAGGCGACGCTGGCGGGTCTCAACGGTGAGGTCGATATTGCCGGCGGCGGCGTGCATGAGCACATCCAACTCGTTGATACCGGCCAGCTCATTTCGTTGCAGCAGTCCGGCCTGACGGAGATAAGGACTGCTAGCGGCAAGGTCATGCCGACACTGGGGAGCGTGTTGCCGGGCGTGGGCGAGCAATTGCCGCCAAACGGTACCTACAATCTCGGCATCCGGCGAGATACGCCGTATGAAATTATCCGTCAGGTCGAAGCTGCGTTCAGCGCCGCTGTGCGCTCGGATGCTTTTCGGGAGATGGTGGAGCGACGGCACTTCGTGGCCGATCTGATGGTTGGTGACGCGGCGGACCGGCGTGCCGCCGAACTGGAGACGATCTCCGCGGCGACCTTCTCGCGATTGAACATTCCCGGCGCGAGATCTGCCGCGGAATTGGGCTTGCCAGATCCTGAGAATTTCAATCAGTGGTGGCCGCCGCCGGACTATCAGCCGCTGCCGGCTTCCGAGTTTTAAGTAGAATAACGATCGATAAGATCGGAGCCGCAGGCGCTAGCCGGCTCTCCACCGAGTTGAACCTACACCATGACCAATGACGAGACAGCCCGCCACGATCCGGACGGTGTTCCGCCCGGAGACATGGAGTTCGCCGGTGAGGAAGATACGGGTGGGCAGGCGACTCCGGGCAAGGATCTCGGTAGCGCTTGTGTAATTGCTGGGTTGGCGATCGCCGCAATGGTCATGTCGCTTCGCCTAGACGTTCCCGGAGAAATTTTTACTGCGCCGGGGCTGTTGCCGTTTGCCACGAGCCTCACGCTGCTCCTGATGGCGATCATCCTCGGCGTCATTTCGATACGAGCAGGCGGTGCCGATGACTTTACGCGTGCTGCTCGGCAGGCGGCCGGGACGTTCTTCGCTAACGAAGACGACCGTCGCGCCTTGTTGCTGGTCGGCATCGTCATCGCTTACGTCGTGCTCGTCGGGATCATCAATTTTGACCTGCGGCTGCTGACGTCCGTGTTTGTGTTTCGGCTCAGCAGTTATGAGGTCATTTCCGTTGCCGTGATCACGTCGATCATGAGGCTCTACTGGAAAGCACCTCTCTTACGTTGTTTTCTTGTGTCGCTGGTAACGATCGAGACTCTGGCGGTTATTTTCCGCTATGGATTCGGCATCATCATGCCGGAATCTTTCTAAGGCGCCGGCGTGGAAGTCTGGTCGCAGGTTCTAGAACAGCTGCTCTTTATTGCGCAGACCCCGATGCTCTGGGTCGCCTGTCTAAGCGGTGTGACACTCGGGATACTCTGGGGGGCGATGCCGGGCCTGTCTACGACAATGGCGATGACGCTGCTCATCGGCCTGACCGTGGGTATGTCCCAATCCGTCGCCATCATATTTATGATCGGGGTCTACACCGGTAGTGTGTTCGGCGGCGCGATCTCAGCCGTACTCATCAATATCCCCGGCACGCCCGACGCCGTGCCGACGATGATCGAGGGCTACGCGCTCGCGAAGCGAGGGCGGACTGGCGCTCGGCACGGCGATCTCAGCTTCGTTTATCGGCAACTGGGTTGGCATCCTTCTACTCATCGCACTGATACCGGCCGTACTGTTCTTCGCGTTGCAGTTCAGATCCTGGGAGATGTTTCTACTCTCGCTGTGGGGGATCGCCATCTGTGGTTCGATGTCTTCTATGGAGATGCCGTTAAAGGGATGGATCTCAGGATGGCTCGGTCTCATGGTGTCGTTCGTCGGTCTGGATGCCATTCACGGCGTTTCTCGGTTCAGTTTCGGCTCGTACAACCTGGATGACGGAGTAAGTTTTATTCCGGTTCTGATCGGCTTGTTCGGCTTGACCGAGATACTTCGAGTACTGCTGCAGAAATCTCCGCCGTCGATCCCGTCGGATGTCGGTCGGGTGCTTCCGTCGCTACGATCTCTGGTCAAGTACATCCGGCCGAGTTTTAGGTCCGGGATTATCGGTACGGTGATTGGCGCCATCCCGGGTGCCGGAGCAAACGTTGCGTCTTTCTTTTCTTACGATGTCGGCCGGCGGCGCGCCAGTGCGGAGGAGAAGAAGAAGTGGGGCAAGGGTAGCTACGAGGCGATCGTTTGCGCGGAAGTTGCCAACAATGCCAACGTTGGAGGGTCGATGTTACCGACATTGGCATTGGGTATACCGGGCAACGCGGCGGCGGCAGCCATACTGGCCGCGTTAGAGCTGAAGAACGTTGTCGTGGGGCCGTTGATCCAGACAGAGAACCCGGGTCTGATTTTCTATATCTATATCGGGCTGATCGTCGCCAATTTCTTCATGTACGCCATGGCCATCGCGTTGATTAAACCGTGTGTAAAATTGTTCAGCCTCCCCAAGACGCTCCTGATGCCGCTGATTCTGCCGATCTGTGTGATCGGCGCGTTCGCCGTCAATCTGAATTACTTCGACGTCTACGTGATGCTGATTTCCGGGTTGATCGGCTACGTACTTCACCGGTTCGGGTTTCCTCTGGCACCGATCGTGCTGGCCGTCATTCTTGGGCCGCTGGCGGACGAGAACCTTCGGCGTGCACTGCTGGTATTCGAGGATGTCGCTGTGTTGACGATCCTGTGGGAGCGCAAGCTCGGTACGGTACTACTGCTGGTCGTGCTGTACACTTTTTATGATGGAATCTTTAAGCGTGGAAAATCGAGAGCTGAAAACTAAATGACGGTAGAAAAACTGGATAAGATCGGCCTGGCGGTCGTTGGCTGCGGCACGATCGGCCGTATTCGGGCGGGATTTGCGCGGCAGTATCCGGGCGTTGAGTGGCTGGGTCTCTGTGACGTGAAGGAGGATCTTGGCAGGAAGCTTGCCGAGGATACAGAGGCCGACTTCTTTACGACCGACGTCCGCGAGCTTCTGGGTCGGCCGGAGGTCAACGCCGTCATGATTCTGACGGAGGAGAGCCAGCATACCGGGCCGACACTCCTGGCTGCGGAACGTGGTTTCAAACTGTTTATCGAAAAGCCGTTGGCGACCGATCCTCGCGAGTCAGCGCAGATTCTCAAGGCGATCACGGATGGTGGCTTGGACGCCTGCGTTGGTTATACGCAGCGATTTCGCCGACGCTTCCTGGCAGTCAAGGAGCGCTTGACGAATGGGCAGATAGGCGACGTCCATTCAGTGATTACCCGAGCTTTCATGAATCGAATGGTCCCGATTGCAACGATCTCGAAAACAAAACACCGCAAGAATTTAACGCCAATGGTCGTATCTGGAACGCATAGCCTCGATATTTCGATGTGGCTGATGGAGGGGAAGACGCCGGTCTCCGTATACGCACGTTCAACTGAGAAGGTGCTAGCGTATCTGGGAACCAAGGATTCCACTTTCGGTTTGTTTGTCATGGATGACGGCACGATCTTCTCGATGAATATTAGCTGGGGTTTACCGGTGGTCTGGCCTGGGTCCGTCTACGGCCTGGAGATCGGAATCGTGGGGACGAAAGGTGTCATCGACATCGAAGATACTCATCGCGATCTTGTGCTCGCGACTGAAGAACCACTGCCGGCTGGTTACACGACGGAGAACTTCCAGCCGCCGATGGAGCGGCATGTGGACTTTCTGACGAGCTATCCGCCTGGGGATGTCTGGAACAGTCAGTTCTGGGGGCCGATGAAGGAGGAGACGATCTCTTGGTTCACACGCATTATGATGGGTATCGATACTCCGCATGCATCGGCGGCGGACGGTCATCGCAATCTGTTGTTGACGATGGCCATGGATCGATCTGCGCACCTCGGTAAAGAGATTGCGTTGCCGGTCGAGCTGGAGGACTTCTACTAACACTTGTAGTGGAGGCAACCGACGACGCGGGAGCTATCGTTGCACGGTGATGCGAGATGCAGTCGGCGCCGCCGTCGTACCGATTGAATCGGCTACGAGTCTCCCGTTCTAGAAATGACTTTAACTTTCTCTTGTACGCAGGTGAGGGCCGGTTATGGCCGAAGCGGACGCAGAGGCTGCCGAAAAACGAGGTTTCTTAACGGCTACTATCCGGGAAAAGAGCGGACATCAAGCCGTCAGCCTCAGCTTGATTGAGGAGAATTTCATCAGATTTGCAGGCATAGATGCGCCTGACCCAGGTAGAATCGGCTTTTTGAGCGATACCCGATCCAAGGGGGATCAATGGCTTCGGTCTGGGGAGAGTTAAAGCGACGTAGCGTCGTTAAGGTTGCGGTGGCGTACGCCATTGTCGCCTGGTTGTTGATCCAGATTATCGTCTCGGTCGAAGGGCCACTAAATCTTCCCGACTGGATCGACACCTTCGTTATCGTGCTGTTGGCGGTCGGCTTTGTCGTCTCATTGATTTCCGCTTGGGCGTACGAGTTGACTCCAGACGGTGTGAAGCAAGCAAAGTTGCTGCCAGGAAGCGTTACGAGTATGGTCGGGCAGCTTGCGGAGTTCGATCCCGACCAACCGATTCAGCTTCGTGGCACGCTGACGAAGATCGAGCTCATCAATTCGCATTCGTGGTTTCACATCGATGTCGTCACGGAAAACGGTGCCATTGAGGCTTGGGCGATCGAAGCAGGAACACCCAATACGCTGTTCCGTAAGGGCATCAACAAGAACACGCTACCGCTGGGTATAGAGATCATTGTCGACGGTTATCGGGCCAAGAACGGCACGACCACCGCCAGTGGCCGTGACATCACGTTCTCGGACGGACGGCAGTTGTACTTGGAAGGATCGGCGCCGCCCGCTCCCGAGTAAGCCTCGAAGAAAATGAGCTAGTGGAAGCGGAAAAAACGGAGGATTAAATGCTGCAAGCAAGAACAATACGGCTTTTCATCATGGCTGTTATAGCCGCTACCTGGTCGGTGGGACTACTCGCGCAGAACAGAAACGCGCCTATGGCACGGTGGTGGGAGCCCACCAACGACCTCCAGAATCCATGGGTTGGGCAGGTGCTGCCCCTCCCTGACGGCAGAGACTGGGGGTCCACGGCCGGCGTAGATGTCGACCCGACGAACGGCACTGTCTGGATTATCGATCGATGTGGTTCCAATACCTGCGTCGGTTCGGATCTCGATCCGATCCTCCATTACGATGCGAATGGCGCGTTTCTGAACAGCTTCGGCAGTGAGATGTTTGCTTTCCCCCACGGCATACACGTCGATATGAACGGGAACGTTTGGGTGACTGATCCGTTGCCTGCGGATGGGAGAGGAGCTGGTGGGAATGTTGGTCAACAGGTCACGAAGTTTAATCCGAACGGCGAAGTTCTCATGGAGTTAGGAACTAGGATGGTGACAGGGAGGGGCACGAACACGTTCAGTTCGCCTTCCGATGTCGTTGTTGGCAGAAACGGTGACATCTTCGTGGCGGACGGACATGCAGAGGGCACGAACGAGCGCATCGTGAAGTTCGACCGAAACGGAAAGTACATTAAGGAGTGGGGAGTCCCTGGCTTTGGACCTTGCGGGAGCAACCAGTTCTCGAGCCTTCACGCGCTGGAGCTTGACTCTCAAGGCAGGCTTTTCGTCGGGGATCGCGACAACAACCGCATTCAGATTTTCGACCAGGAGGGAAATTTCCTGGAATGCTGGTTCCAGTTCGGCCGCCCGAGCGGAATTCATATCGATGCCAACGACATCATCTATGTCGCTGACTCCGAATCGAGGACCGATGCTCCTGACTATGGCGGTCCGCCGAGCCCATTCGCGCGCGGGATCCGAGTGGGAAGCGCAAAGGACGGTTCCGTGAGCTATTTCATCCCGGACCCAGAACAACTCAGAGGAGGCAGCAGCGCAGCGGAGGGCGTTGCTGCAACTGACGACGGCATCATATTTGGTGCGGAAGTGGGTCCCCGGCAGGTGTTACGTTACGAGCGACAATAGAACGGAAGAGAGGTACGCGAGCGCTTATTAGCGCTCGCGCTCAACGATTACCGGACTACTAACGTCGCTGTACCGCTTCGAGTGACTTCAAGACATTCTCCGCCGGCGTAATCCCGCTGATCGTCTCGGCGATCTTGCCATCCGGGCTCACGATGAACGTCGTGCGCTCGGCGAAGCCGTGATCGATCTCGACACCACGCGTGTCCTCTGCACCCTCGCGGCGATCGCGAACGACGAGGTTGTACGACCTGGCGATATCGCCGGAAGCGTCGGAGGCTACGGCAAGCTTGCCGGCGCAATACTCCGGATCGGCCGAAAAGTCATTGAGTCGCTCGATGCTGTCGAGAGAGACCCCGATCACGCTCGCGCCCGCGGCCGTGAACTGATCCATGTTCTCGGCGAACTCGTGCGCCTGAATGTTGCACCCTCGCGTAAAAGCCGACGGGTAGAAGTAGACCACGACCGGGCCCGCATCGAGCGCCTCACGGAGCGAGAAATCGAACGGCTCGCCGTTCAACGACGCTCTCGCCTCGAAGATCGGAGCGTTATCGCCTACTTCCAGCGCTGCGAAGGCGGGCAGAGCGGCGATAGTAACGCCCAGAATACCGAATAGAATCTTTTTCATGATATCCCCATTCTTGGTTGGTCCGATTTTAGTGCCTGGCGGCCAATGCTCTATCCTGACGACTGCGAAGGCGACACGCAAGCCCTGGAATAGGCGTTACGGCCGAAGGGAGTACTACTTGATCGCCATCGGATTCAACGGCGAGCCGACGCCGCCCGTCACCGGCAGCGGTGGCGCGCAGAAAAAGAACTCGTAGACGCCGTCCTCCGCGCAGTCCTCGGCCAGGTGATCGACGACGAAGATCTCGCCCATCGTAATGCCGATCATCGGGATTACGACCCAATGCCACGGCTGTTGTGCATCGGTGGTTTCGTTGGGGCGCACTTCGCAGCCCCAGGTGTCGCAACAGATCGCCGCGATTTCTTTCTCGTAGATCCACTCGGCTGTTTCGAAGGCTAACCCGGGCGCATCGCCGCCGGCGTAGCTGCCCCAGTCTCCGGCGCGCTGACGTTGCCCGAGCATTCCGGTGCGGACGATGACGAAGTCGCCGCGACGCACTTCGACTCCCTGTGCTTCGGCGGTCTCGTCGAGGTCCGCTCTCGTGATCGCCATTCCCTCGTCGAGCGACTCGACACCGGCGTGCTTCGCGACGTCCAGAAGGATGCCTCGTCCTGCCATCCTGTCTTTAACTTTTTCGATACCGTTTTTTTGTGCGCCGTTGGAATCGACGAGGCGGGCGTCATAGCCGTTCCACATCTTGTCGTCGAAGAAAATATGCCCGAGCGCGTCCCACTGCGTACCGCACTGTAACGGCAATGAGACCATATCGTCGGCATAACGAAATTTTCCTGCATCTTGGTTGCCGGCGACCGCATCGGTACCAGTCGCGAGCATCGTATGGATCGGATTGAAGCGGTTGCCCCAGAGCGCTTTCTGCGGGCCGTCCTTGTCGAAGTTCAGGCCCAGAGAGAAGGTCTTTCCCTTTCGAACGAGCGCAGCGGCTGCGATGATGTCTTCGGGCGTAATGAAATTCAGCGTGCCGGCCTCGTCATCGGGGCCCCACCGACCCCAGTTCTTACACTTCTCCGCCGTTTCGCGGAGAATGTCCATGTTGAGTTTGCCCTCGCTATAGTGTCGCGGCATAGTGCCCACCTTCCTTCTGTTTTCAGGACTCAGAATGTCGTTTGCCCGCATTACGGTGGATGCCTCCTTGGATGTCAACCGCCGCGCGGATGCTTCGCTCGCACGGAGGTCAGACTGATGGGTGCCTCCAACGAGGAACACTTCAAGACGCCGACCATGCGCCTGGACGGCCTTGTGGCCGTTGTCACCGGCGCCGGACGCGGTCTCGGTCGCGCGTGTGCGCTTGCGCTTGCAGAGGCGGGCGCGAGCCCCGTGCTGGTCAGCCGTACCGAGAGCGAACTTCAAGCCGTCGCCGCGATTATCGCCGCGGACGGAGGCACGGCCTCGACGTTAGTCTGCGATGTCACCGATGTCCGCCAGGTTGAGAGCGCCATTGGCGGGCTCGAGCGGATCGATATTCTTGTCAATGCCGCCGGCTTCAATATTCCTGAGCCGCTCGACGACGTGACTGAGGAACATTTCGATAAGGTCATAACGGTTAACGTCAAGGGCACGTTCATGGTGTCTCAGGCTGCTGTTCGCCGCATGCGGGCTGGTGGCAGTGGCGGGGCGATCATTAACATCTCCTCGCAGATGGGCCATGTCGGCGCGCCGAATCGAACGGTGTACTGTGCGTCGAAACACGCCGTGGAGGGCATGACGAAAGCCATGGCCGTCGAACTTGCGCCAGAGAAGATTCGCGTCAACTCGATCGGGCCGACGTTTATCCTCACGCCGCTGACCGAGCCCTTCTTCGAAGATCAGGCGTTCAGAGAGGATACGTTGCGGCGAATACCGCGCGGCGAGGTCGGTCAGCCGACGGACGTGATGGGCGCCGTGGTTTTTCTTGCGTCACCGGCGGCGGCCCTGATCACGGGCGCCGCGTTGGTGATCGATGGCGGGTGGACCGCCTGGTAAAGCTCGGATCGCGTCCTGGCGGCCGCTCCCACAAATACGGGGACGGTCTACCAAAATATCTATCTAGACAGTTCAACAGAGTTGGTGAGTTAGGTAGACCGTCCCCGTATTTGTCGTATTTTTGGGAGCGACGGCCTCGTCGCGATTCTTCGTTTCTACGGCGAGTAGTGATCCATGGTCGCGCAATCGGTGCAGCGGACGTCTTCGATCGGCCGCCCGTCTACCATGTCGGCGATCCAGTCCCGATACCGCCGTCCGTCGACCTGGTAGCTGTAAAAGCGGTCGTAGATATAGGGTAGACCCCGATTGCGGTTACCGGTCTGCGGAATGGAGTCGAAATAGCCGAGGCTGATGACGTGTTTGTTGCCGCCGGCCACGTAAGTACGGTAGTTGTCGACCTGGCTTTTAACATGCTCGTGGCCCGCCTCGACAACATCGAGGATCGGACCGTCCACGCCCAAGTACTCGAGCATCTCCGAGAACACCATGTCGTGAGCCGTGATCATCTGCGTGAACACGATCTCCGGGTGACGCCGGGCGGCGGCGATCGTGATGTCTTCGAAGCTGAAGTTGTCCGGGTCGAGTCCCGCGAAGCCTGTGTGTTCGTTCAATAAGTCCACCGTGCCCCAGGCTTCCCGGATCGGTTGTAGGAGTTCGCCGATGAAGAGCGCGCCGTTACCGTCACCGAGGTGGCGTACGGCGGCATCGGGGTAGTGATCCGCGACGACCGACGCATAGAAGGGCGTACCGTAGCTCCCCGATGTGTGGCCACTGATGACGACGGTTTCGGGCGATTCAAAGTTATCGAAAACCCAGTCGAGGACGGTCATTGCATTGCGATAACCGTTGAAATGCAGCGTGTCGCTGATCCGGGTCTCACCGTTCTCGAGCGGACCGTCGTTCGGACGCACGGCGTCACCGATATGCATGTCGCCTGTGCAGTAACCGACGAGCACCTTGGTGAAATCCTGAAACGGGTTCTCGGAATTATCTTCCGCCATAATTCCGGTCGATCCGGCTGGATTGTCTTCGGCTCGTACGGTCTTTGGATTGTCGTCCATGCGGCCGACGGGTTCGTCGGTACAGGTCAACCCGGACCAACACGCGCCGCCACCGGGGAAACTGATCAGCACCTTGCTCGGGTCGGCCGGACGGGCGAAGAACCCGTATTCCGTCCCATAGAGACACATCGTATCTTCGCCGGGGCGAATCGTGTTCCAGTCGTCCGAGAGGTCGGCGAAGGCGGGTCGTCCCACGTGATTCGTAGCCGCGGCTGTCAGCGTGCCGGCCGTCTGCTCGCATTCGTAAGGCGCGACTGTCTCGCCGGGAACCCAGAACCAGTACTTGCTGAAGGTGGTTGGTTCCGTAAACACGGCGGGATTCGTCATCGTCATCGTGTAGTCGAGGCGCTTGCCGTCTGCGGTCGGCGTAAATCGCTCAACGATTTCGGCACTGGCGGAGTTCGGGACGCCGGTCATATCGACATACGGCCAGCTGCTGCCCGTTGTTGTCACCACCAGCGTGTCGCCTTCCCAGCGGCCGACGGAGTGGCCCATCAGAGTCGGTTCGCGACCTGCCGCTGTTGCACCCGGCGTCATGTCGATTTCCCGTACTGCGTCGCCTTCCTCCATTCGCAGCAGGATCGTGTCCCCGTCTTGAACGAGTTCCATCGGATAAGGCTGTTCCATGATCGTCGGCATGCCTTTGTGCACGCAGCCTGCCGCCAGGATCGGGTTGCTGTACATGTCATAGCCGGCACGGGTGGTGGTGGCCGTAGCGGTTAGCGGAAAGTCGTAGCGCTCGAACAGCATCACTTCCGCGGGCCCGAGGCCGAGGCTCGTGCTCCAGACACGAAAGATAGTCGCCTCCTCGCCGGACGATCCTTCCAGATCGTCCTCTGTCACCAGCCACGCCGAAGCGTCGCCGGCGACATTCTCGCTCCACCGAGGCGGGAGTCCCGGCATGAAGACGATTTCCTGGCCGTCCTGCATGAGCATGTTGGTTACGAACATCTCATTGCCGCCGCGTTGCGCCGGCCAGCCGGCCACGCTCACGTGATCACCAGGTGATACGGCGTCCCGCGTCAGGTTCATTCGCCTGAGGATGCTGACCGAGTTCGCTTCGATGTGCCATACGGCCCCGTCGCCGCTACTGGATTCGATCGTAAAAATGACATGAGGGTTTCGCCATTGAACCTCGATAACCTCGCCTTCCGCTTCGACAGTCGTCTCCGGATCGAAGAACAGGAAAGGTGAGTGATGCCCGGCCGCCGTCAGGCTATAGAGCATCGATGCCGTGATAACAGCAGGTTTCAGCAATGACACGTCAATGAACTCCCGATCTGACTATTGTGCCGCCATCTTTAGGCCGGTGAGCGAGCGCTCACGACCGACCGAACCCTTTAGAGCGAGCTCATAGTTCTGCAGCGCCAGCTCGTTCTTGCCCATCGACAGATAGGTATCTGCTAGCAGTTCCGCCGTCGGCTGCACAGGCTGAGCGGGGCCGTACTCCGGCGGCACGCTGGCCTCGAGTTGTGCGGCTTCCTCTATCAGAGTGAGCGCGCGGTCGGAATTTCCTGCCGCCAACTCGATCTGACCTTCGAGTGCCAGGTGCAACAGCCGCGGTACCATCGCGCGACGACTAGCCGTCTGAATGGGTTCGGCGCCGCCGATCGCCGCCAGCGCTGAGTTGGCGCTATCGGAATCGCCCGCTTTGAGTGCCAGTACTCCCTGAATGTACTGATCCGTCGCGATCGCGTATGGACTCAAGCCGTCGTAATCGACTTGCACGCTGGCTAATGGGCTGTCCCAGTTACCTGTATCGACGAGATAAGATGCTCGACCTGCGATGAAGTTCTGCCGGTGCGATGCGGCCGGGTGACGGGTCATCTGGTCCTGAATCAGCGCGACATGCTCGGCTGCTTCCGCGTCCCGGTTCATCTGATTGAGAGCGTAGATCACCCAGGTCAACGCGTGATAAGCCTGATTCCCATATGGGTCGTTCTTGCTGGGTCGGCGCCCAATGTCCTCTTCGAACGAACGCGCGTTGCGTTCGTATCCGAGCTCCCACATGCCGAGTGCGAAATAGATATGCGAGCCCATGTGCAGCGCGTGCACGGCCGACGGCGCGACTTCGGCGTACACCTTCGCGGCGCGTAAACCCAACGGCGCGTGGATCGGGTCGTCGTAGCTGTGAATGGCGTAATGGAGGGCGCCGGGATGTGTCGGATTGATCGCTAGGACGTCCTCCGCGATCGCGCCGGCGCGCATATAGCGCGCATAGTCTCGACCGCCATGACTGGTCGTAATCAGGGATAGCGCGTAGAACGCCGCGGCGTCGAGATCGTCCGGATAGGATTCGCGGATCTCCCCGAGTGCTGCCGAATACAGAAGCTCTCGCTCCTCCTGGCTCCCTTCGCCGAACAGAAGCTCAACCGAGTGTAGGTAGGCTTTCTCGCGATCGGTTGCGAATTTCGTCGCTCGCTCCTCCGGTGTGTCACCGAGTCTTGCAAGCGCGGCTCTGGAGGCATCGAGACTGTGTTGGCTCCACAGCGAATGTTCATGGGTCAGCGCCTCGCCCCAGTACGCCATCGCGAAGTCCGGGTCGAGATCCTGTGCTTGAAGAAAGCTGACGCGAGCGTCGTCGTACTCGAAATTATGTAACTGGAGCAATCCCAGAATGAATACGTCGTACGCTTCCGGGGTTCCGGATGCGGCGAAATCGGTGCTGCCGTAAATCTCCGCATCGCGGCCATCGGCGGCCGAAGCGGTACCGGTCAGCGATACGCTCAGTATCAGACTCAAGAATAATGCGTTCTTCATGCTCGATCTCCCAAGAGGCTTGGTTCCTGAATTCCAGTCTGCGGCAACTCGCGTAAATTTCTGGACCCGCTTACCGGTATTGACCTCGGCCGCATTCAGATTCTGGCCGCTCTGTCGTCGGCGGCTTCGCCTTAATTTACGAGCGATTATACGCTGGATTCCTACGGATACGGGGACGGAATACGGGGGCGGTCTACCTAACTATCTAGACAGTTCCACCGTGAGTTAGGTAGACCGTCCCCGTATTCGAGAATATCTGCCACCAATGTTGGAGCGGCCGCCCTGCCGCGGTCAGTTGCCGCGGATGACGACGCTGTCGGCAACCAGCTTGTCGATGTCTGAATCGGCGTAACCTAACTCGCGCAGGACCTCCGTCGTGTGTTGTCCTAACGTCGGGGCACCGCGTTCGATGGCCGCGGGAGTTTCGCTGAACTTCACCGGAAAACCGATCGTCGGCACCGGACCGAGGCGTTGGTGCTCCGTCTCGACCAGCATCTCTCGCGCTTTGGTCTGCGGATCGGCGAGCATCTCGCCGACGCTCAACACCGGGCCGGCCGGCACGCCTGCCGCGTCGAGTCGCTCCAGCCAATCGTTCGTGCTGCGTTTCTTGAATGCAGGCGCCAGTGCGTCGGCGAGTTCGGCTCGATGTGCCATCCGGTCCTCGTTCTGCAGGAATCGGCTATCGGTCAACAGCTCCGGCAGGCCGAGAACATCCGGCAACCGTTGCCAGACGACCTGGCTGGCCGCGCCGAGAGTCAGCCAGCCGTTCGCGGTCTGAAACGCTTCGTAGGGTGCGTTTAACGGATGGGCCGATCCCATCGGGGTAGGCGATACGCCGGTGGCGAGCGCGATCGCCGACTGCCAGAAGGTCTGCGTGATACCGGCTTCGAATAGCGAGGTATCGACTCGCTGTCCTCTACCCGTCTTATTGCGTTCGATCGTGGCAGCGAGTACCCCCATCGTCGCGAGAAGTCCGGCCGTAATGTCGGTGACCGGCGTGCCGCACTTGACGGGCGGCCGGTCCGGCCCCTCGCCCGTGATACTCATCAGGCCGCTCATACCCTGCGCGACGAGATCGAAGCCGCCACGATCGGCGTAGGGTCCGGTGCGGCCGAAACCGGAGATCTCGCAGTAGATGAGTCCGGGGTTGCTTTTACTCAACTCGTCGTAGCCCAGGCCCAGCCGCTCCATCGTGCCCTTGCGGTAGTTTTCGATGACGACGTCGGCTGTCTTCAATAGCCGCTGCACTATCTCTTTGCCGGCCGGTGCTTTGAGATCGACGGCGATGCCGCGCTTATTGCGATTCAGCATCATGAATGCCGCGGGCTCGCCGTCGACATCGGGCGGGAGAAATCCTCGCGCGGCGTCGCCACCCGGGACGCGCTCCACCTTAATCACATCGGCGCCCATGTCGGCGAGCATCCGGCCGCACACGGGGCCGGCCATGATGTGGGCGAGCTCGACGACGGTCACACCCTTGAGTGGGCCGGGTTGCGTGGTGCTCATCTGTCAGCGCCCTTTGAACTCCGGCTTCTTCTTGTCGAGAAACGCTTCGTAGCCGATTCGATAGTCCTCCGTGTCGTACGCCGCAAAACCTTCGTCGATTTCTTCAGGGGTAAGCGGTGCCGGGTCCGCCAAACGCCGGATGAATTTCTTATGCCAACGATTGACGAGCGGGGCGCGTTCGGCAATGCGGCGAGCGAGCGAGTAAGCGGTCTCGAGAAGGTCCTCATCCGCAGTCACCTGGCTCACGAGGCCGAGTTTGAAGGCTCGCTTGGCGTCGAATACGTCACCGCCGAGTAAGATTTCCAATGCGCCCGCCGTGCCTGCAATGTCTTTCAAAGTAGCGGCTTCGGCGTAGGACATCGTGAGTCCGAGCCTATTGATCGGCACCCCGAAGCGGCTCGACGCGCCGCAGAGCCGGATATCGCAGGCGCTCGAGAGCTCGAGCCCGCCGCCGACGCACACGCCCTGAATCGCGGCGATAACGGGATGCCGGCAATTTCGGATGGCCGTCAGGCTTGTGTCGATGACTTTGCCGTAGGCGCGGACCTGCGCCTCCGTGTTGCGGTGCTTCTCGAAGCCGGCGATGTCGGCGCCGGCCGAGAAAGCCCGCTCGTCCGCACCGCGTACGACTACGCAGCGAATCGCGTCTTCATCATGCAGTTCCGCCATCAGCTCGCCGACGCGTATCCACTGCGGCAGACCCAGCGCGTTGAGTTTCTCCGGGCGATTCAGTACCACCGTCGCGACGGTAGCGTCGATCTCTACGTAGATTGCGTCAGGCATCCTGTAGTTCCGCTAGCAGATTCAGCGATAAAACAAATTCACGAGGCTCATCGGAATCGCCGGGATATAGGTCACGAGCATAAGCACGGCGAACAATACGGAAACAAAGTAGATATTAACTCTGCTGACCTCCCAGATGTCCGCTTTGGCTACCGAGCAGGCCGTCACAAGGACGCTCGCGACGGGCGGCGTCTGCTGCCCGATGCCGAGATTCAACGTCACGACGAGACCGAAATGGACGGGATCTATGCCCACCGCGTTGACTAATGGCATCACGATAGGCACGACGAGGATGATCGCAGCAGCTGAGTGCAGGAACAGCCCGATGGCGAGGAAGAAGACATTGAGCAGCGCCAGTACGGCCCAGCGGTTATCGGTGAATTCGACGATTGCCTGGGCGACGCGCTGCGGGACTTGTTGTTCGGTGAGGAACTCGCCCAAGAGAGCGGAGGCGGCCACCAGCAACATCACGACCGCGGTCTGTACTGCGCCCTCGATGATCGCCTGGCGGAGTCGTTGCCAGTTCAGTTCCCGGTAGATTACGCCGCCGATGAAGATCGCCGCGACGACAGCCAGGCCGGCGCCTTCCGTTGCGGTTACCCAACCCGTGAAAATTCCGCCGAGGATGATCACCGGAAGAGACAACGCCCAGATTGCGTCTTTGAATGTCTCGGCGACGCGTCGTAGTTGAAACGCGGCTTCTACGGGAAAGTCGTGACGAATGGCAATAACGTACGAGGTTCCCATCATCAGCACGCCGCCGATGATGCCCGGGATAATTCCGGCGACGAACAATTCAACAACGGAGCTTCCCGACATGACGCCGTACAGAATCATCGGAATCGACGGCGGAATGATGACTGCGAGCGTGGCGGACGATGAGGTCACGGCTGCCGCGAATGGAGCCGGATATCCTTTGGCCTTCATCTGCGGTATCAAAATCGATCCTAGCGATGCGACATCCGCGACGGCGGAGCCCGAGATCTCCGCAAAGAACATTGACGCGGCGGTCGTGACCATTGCCAGCCCGCCGCGAACGAATCCGACGAGGGCCGAAGCGAACGCGATGAGCCGCTGCGAGATACCCGACGAGTTCATGATGGCGCCGGCGAGAATGAACAGTGGGATCGCGATCAACGAGAATTTCGTCGCGCCGGTGAATAGCACCAGGGCTATATTGGGCAGCGCGTCGATACCGGAGGTCATCAACACGGCGATCACGGTGACGGCCCCCAGCGCGATCGCTATCGGCACGTCGATCGCGACCAATAGGATCAGCCCGACGAAGAGCAGCAGCAGAATCACTCGAGTTGTCTCCGTGTCGCCTTTTTCAACGCGGGCCAGATCTCAGCGAAGCTCAGAAGCTCGGCGATGATGAACAGTGCAGCCCCGATCGGAATCACGGACTGGGTGAAACGCACCGAGACGCTGGGCAGGCTGGCCAGGTAGAGACCGTTCAGAACCAGAAGCACCTGCCAGCCGGCCCAGGCGACCAGGACGAAGAAGCCGACAACGATGATCTCCCGGCAAAGCACGAGGTAGAGCCGCAGCTGAGGTGCCGCGGAATCGACGAGTTTCGGGAAGCCGATGTGTGCCCGTTTCAACGCCGCAAGTGAAGCGCCATAGTAAGTCAGCCAGGCTAGCAGGATAGACGCGACCTCGTCGTACCAGACTAGGGCTGCACCGGCTTTACGGAATCCAACGCCTACGATCACGACGACCGCGAGTGACGTCATCAAGAACAGCATGATAATTTCGAGCGACTGCTCGAGGCCGTTTCGGTATTTGCCGGTTGCGGGGACGGTCACGGAACAGCTCGAGAGCAGCCCGCGGCGAATCGAAGATGAGAATTACCCCGTTCAGTCACTGGTCAGACTGAATGCATGTTCCAGAAGCGCCCGCCCGCCCGTTACGGACTTGCCGAATTCGTCGTAGACCGCCTGGCTCACCGCGACAAAGCTCTCGAGATCAGGCTCGTTCACGACCACATTCGCGTCGACCATCTCCTGAAGAAACTCCGTCTCCATGCGCTCCGCCGTGTCGTAGACGAAGCGTTGTGTCTCACGTGCGGTTTCCTCGAGGATTAGTCGGACGTCCTCCGGCAGCCGGCCCCAGCGATCTGCGTTAACCGTCACATAGGCAGGCGAGTAGACGTGACCGGTCAGCGACAGGTAGGGCTGAATCTCATGAAACCTCGAGCTCACAATCTGCGCCAGCGGATTCTCCTGACCATCCATTACGCCGGTCTGCAATGCGACGAATACCTCCGATAACGGCATTGGCGTTGGATTGGCGCCGAACGTCTGAAACATCTTTACGCGCCAGATGCCGCGGGGCGTCCTGAGTTTCACGCCCGCCAGGTCTTCCGGTGTATCGATCGGACGAATACTATTTGTGACGTGGCGAAAGCCATTTTCCCAGACCGCGATGATGTCATAGCCTTGCTCGGTCACGATCGGTCGCAACGTAGGCCACAGGATTTCCTCCTCGATCCTGCCCATGTGTTCACGATCCTCGACGAGATAGGGCATCTCGAACAGGCCGAACTCCGCGAACGTCGATGACATGATGGTTGAAGGCAACGCGAAGTCGACGGTGCCGAGCCGCAGCTTCTGCAGAAGCACCTCGTCGCTGCCCAGTTGGCTCGCGCCGAATACGACCACCGTGGCGCGTTCGCCAAGCCGCTCATTCGCCAGCCGCGCGAATTCCTCGGCGGAGGCCGCGTACAGGGAACCAGGGGCGCCGACATGCCCGAACTTCAGCTCCAGCGGTCTGCCGGACTCGTCGGCACAGCCCGCGATTGCCGCGAGGGCGACCAATAAACTCAACGACGACCGAGTGTTGCGTGTCATACCGGCTACTTCCTTACGAAGCCTTCAGATAATCTAATGCCGCCGTCACGCCACCCGTGGCATGCGGAATTCCCGCGGCGTCCAGGCCCATCTCGACGCCCGAGAGCGTCCCAGCCAACATCAGCTCGTTAAAGCTGCCGAGGTGACCGATCCGGAAGACTTTATCCGCCAGGACGCCGAGCCCGGCTCCGAGCGACATGTCATAGCGTTGCAGGATGGCGGCACGTAGCGCATCCGCGCTTTGATCCTCGGGCACCAATACCGCCGTCACCGTATTGCTGCTCTTTTCCGGCATGGCGCAATAGTTTTCGAGGCCCCAGGCGGCGACAGCCCGTCGCGTCGCCTCCGCGAGTCGCGCATGACGGGCATAGATATTCGGCCAGCCCTCAGCCTCCAGCATCGACAACGCTTCGCGCAGCCCGAAGAAGAGGTTGCTCGCCGGCGTGTACGGAAAGAACCCGGTTTCATTCGACGGCAGGAGGTCTTCCCAGCTCCAGTAGGACTTCGGCAGTTGTGACGATTGACTTGCCGCGATCGCTCTTTCGCTGATGACGTTGAACGACAGTCCAGGCGGAAGCATCAGCCCTTTCTGCGATCCGGCGATCGTGACGTCGACGCCCCAGTCATCCTGCAGGTATTCGATGGAACCCGCCGAGGACACGGCATCGACGAACAATAACGCGGGGTGACCGGCGCTGTTCATGGCTTCGCGGACGGCGGCAATCGAGTTGGTAATACCTGACGAAGTCTCGTTGTGGACGACCATCACGGCTTTGATGCTGTGGGCCGCGTCGTTCTTGAGCTGGTCCTCGATTACGTTGGAGTCAACGCCCTGCCGCCAGTCGCAGGGCACGAAGTCGATATCCAGCCCGAAACGCTCAGCCGAGATCTTCCAGTTGAGCGCGAAGACGCCGCTGTCGAACATCAGGATCTTGTCGCCGGCAGAGAGCGTGTTAGTGAACGAGGCTTCCCAGCCACCGGTGGCCGAGCCGGGATAAATCATGACCGCGTCGTTCGTGTTAAACACTCGGCGCAGTTTTGGGATGATCTCCAGCGTCAGTGCGGCGAATGTCGGGCCGCGATGATCGATCGTCGGCTGCGCCATGGCACCCAGAATTTGATCCGGAACGTTGGTCGGTCCAGGTACTTGTAGAAAATGCCGGCCGCTTCGCGGGGCGCCGGACCCGTTAGTTTTATTCATTCTTAGTAGGTGCTCGATTGCCAGACGGGTAGAATATTACGGGTAGATCGCCTCGAACCCAACTATCAGTGAGCTTTTCACCCTTGTCTATGCGCCGTCAATCCACCAACGCCGGCAATTCACCGCTCGCCGCGCAACTCAGCCGAGAGCTGGAGGGCGAGGTTCTCTTCGACGCGTTTAGCCGCGGCCGTTATAGCACGGACGCCTCGATGTATCAGATCCAGCCTATCGGGGTGGTGGTGCCGCGCCACAAGGATGATGTGCTCTGCGCAATCCAGATCGCGGCTCAGCACGGCGTGCCGGTACTGCCGCGGGGCGCGGGGACCTCCCAGGCCGGCCAGACTGTCGGTGAGGCGCTCGTCATCGATGCGAGCAAATATCTGACGGGAGTCAATGAGTTCAGGCCAGGTGATCGAACGGTAGCAGTGGAACCCGGCATCGTCCTCGACACGCTCAACGAGTTTCTGAAGCCTCACGGGCTGTTTTTCCCCGTGGATGTCTCGACCTCCAGCAGAGCGACGATCGGTGGGATGGCCGGAAATAACAGCGTCGGCGCCCGCTCGCTCCACTACGGTCATATGGTCGATAACGTCCGTGGAATCCATGCGGTCCTGGGCGACGGCGAGCAAATACGCCTCGGCGCAAGTGGTCGCCGATCGGCTGATGCCGGCAACGGCCACGCTGCCGAGAACGGAACGCTCAGCCGCATCGCGGACCAGATGCAGAGTCTCTACGCACGCAATGCCGATGAGATTGCGCGGCGTTATCCGCAAGTCGCTCGCAATGTTGCGGGCTACAACATCAATCGCCTGGGTCGCGCCGATCCGAATCTCGCCGATCTGCTGGTCGGCTCCGAGGGAACGCTGGCGTGGTTTCAGGAACTGGAACTCGCGCTGCAACCGATACCGGCCAATAAAGTACTCGGTGTCTGCCACTTCCCGACGTTTTTGGCGGCGATGGAGTCGGTACAGCACATCGTCACGCTTGATCCCGCGGCGACCGAGCTGATTGACCGGACCGTGCTCGACCTCGCTGCTGATATTCCGGCTTTCGGCTCGTCCATGAGCAGTTTTATCAACGGGAGCCCGGCGGCCGTGTTGCTCGTCGAATTCGCCGGCGACGATCGCGATGAGCAACTGCGGAAACTCGATCAGCTCGAAGAAATCATGGGAGAGCTGGGTCTGCCCGACTCCGTGCTGCGGGCGGATGGCGCCGCATTACAGCAGTCAATCTGGTCGCTGCGAAAGGCCGCGCTCAATATCGTCATGTCGATAAAGGGCGACGGTAAGCCGATCTCGTTCGTCGAGGACTGCGCGGTGCCGCTGGAGAAACTCGGCGAGTACACGCGGCGGCTAACCGAGGTCTTCGACCGCCACGGCACGACGGGGACTTGGTACGCCCACGCCGGCGTGGGCTGTCTGCATGTGCGCCCGATATTGAATCTCAAGGAAGATACCGAGGTCGCCAAGCTGCGTACGATCGCGGCCGAAGCGCACGCGCTCGTGCAGGAGTACAAAGGCTCTCATTCCGGGGAGCACGGCGACGGGCTCGCCCGATCGGAGTTTCTCGAGCCGATACTCGGCTCGCAGATCGTCGCCGCGTTCAAGGAAGTGAAACAGAGTTTCGACCCCGGCGGGCTATTCAATCCCGGGAAGATTGTCGATCCGCCGCGGATGGACGATCGCGCCTTAATGCGCTTCCCGGCGAACTACCAGCCACAGCAACAGACCGAGGCATTGGACTGGTCGGCCTGGGGTGGATTTCATCGTGCGACCGAGATGTGCAACAACAACGGCGCCTGTCGAAAGATCGATGCCGGTGTGATGTGTCCATCTTATCGCGTCACTCGCGACGAGCAGCACGTCACACGGGGACGGGCGAACTCACTGCGTTTGGCGTTGACGGGCCAACTGGACGCGGATGCGCTGACGTCGAAAGAGCTCTACGCGGCGATGGATCTCTGCATCGGTTGCAAGGCGTGCAAACGCGAATGCCCAACCGGCGTCGACATGTATCGGATGAAGATCGAATTCCTCAGCGCCTACAAGGAACGCTGGGGGCTTACATGGCGCGACCGGCTGATTGCCTATCTACCGCGTTATGCGCCTTGGGCCGCGCGTCTTTCGTTCCTCGCCAATGCCGCCAATCACAGTGGCGTGTTGCGGCGTTTGCGCGAGCGACTGCTTGGACTAACGGCACAGAGACGACTGCCGGCGTGGCGGCGAGATATTTTTCGAGGTGCCGGTGAAACGGCCGCGCGCGGCCGCGAGGTCGTCCTGCTAGTGGATACCTTTAATACTTACTTCGAGCCGGAGACGGCGACGGCAGCCATCAATGTGCTGAAGGCCGCCGGCTACCGCGTCGTGACGCCGGCGCCGGTCGATCGAGGCCGGCCGTTGTGCTGTGGTCGAACCTTCCTCAATTCTGGGCTGACGGAAGAAGCGAAGTCCGAGGCACGCCGGGTTCTCGCCACGCTGGCGCCTTACGTCGAGCGAGGAGTACCTATCGTCGGCCTCGAGCCGTCTTGCCTACTGACGCTGCGCGACGAATTCGCCGCCCTGCTGCCGGGCGACGCAACGAACGCATTGGCGAGGAAAGCGATGTTATTTGAAGAGTTCTTGTCGGCAGAGCGAGCGAGCGGGAGGCTCGATCTGCCGCTCGGCGAGATCGATCAGCCGCGCGCATTACTGCATGGGCACTGCCATCAGAAGGCCTTTGGAGTCATGTCGAGCGTGGAAGAGGTCTTAAACTGGATCCCAGAGCTGGAAGTCGAAGTCATTGAGTCCGGCTGTTGCGGGATGGCGGGGTCGT
>Ga0310122_10000142_pt1 | contig 45419 bp, 41 predicted proteins | sample CB6_Bottom_1051__FD_203503 | JGI IMG/M metagenome (GOLD analysis project Ga0310122, IMG submission 203503) | Marine microbial communities from Western Arctic Ocean, Canada - CB6_Bottom_1051 | ecosystem: Environmental > Aquatic > Marine > Oceanic | place: Canada: Western Arctic Ocean | collected...
TTCATTGAAATCAAGTTTGTTACCGAAGTAACTGTTATTACGCTCTTTCGAAAAAGAACCAATAACGTTTTGATATTCATCAACGAGTGCCCACACAGATTGATAGGTTTAAATTGTTAAAGAGCTTTTCCTTTTTGAGCTTCGCTCAAATCGGACGGCCATTTTAGCGATTTAAGTTTTAGTGTCAACCACTATTTTCAAAACTTTTTTCAAGCGCTTAGCTTGGCTAATTTGACCTGCTGATTCGTTTTGGTTTCTTACGAAGCCTTCCCGTTTCAACGAGGTCGCATTATAGAGATTTCGATCACACTGGCAAGCCCTTTTTGAAGTTTTTCTCGTTTTTTTATTCGTTCGATTAAAAAGAGCACAAAACGCCTCAAAAGTAGGCTTTTCTCTTACATCTCTTGCAATTTCTTAGAGAATAAAGAGACTTTTTCCCAGTTCGTATACTCAACTTCCTTGGTTGTGTCCGTTTCTCCGCCTGTCATATTCATAATGAAGCGAATCATGATTTTATCGAACCAGTTATAACGTGGGTAATAGAGGGCACCCGCGAATACACCGATTAGAGTCGGCTGCCATGGTGACTTAAGAAGAAACTTCTTAATATAGGCACTACCTTCAGGGGTGTCTTTACCTTGGTCTTCTTTACGAGCCGTTAAGTTAACGCAGAAGAAGGCAACCTTATTGGATTGCAACTGAGCAAGGTTGGCATCAATGAACTTATATAGCTTCTTATTAAGGTGACCATAACGAATAGATGCACCAATCAACACTCTGTCGTATTGAGCAAAGTCGACATTACTCACAGTGTGCAGATCTTGAAGCTCACATTCGAACTCATTCATTTCTTCTTTTATATAGTTCAAGATCTTCTTGGTTTGCCCTTCACGGCTTGAATACAAAAATAGAGCTTTTGCCACAATGTTGTCCTTAGCTACGCCAAAACGTAGGGGTCAATAAAATTAATAAGGTGAATATCTCTAAACGACCAAACAGCATAGATACGATCAACACCCATTTGGCCTTATCATTCACATCGCCGAAGTGCATTGCCACTTCACCTAAGCCCGGGCCAAGGTTATTCAACGTTGCCGCTACGGCAGAGAAAGCACTCAGCTCATCCATCCCAGTAGCAATAAGAGCCAACATACAAACCACAAAAACCAATGCGTATGCAGAGAAGAAGCCCCAAACCGCATCAACAACACGTTGTGGTAACGCAGAACCGCCAACCTTGATGGTATAGACAGCACGCGGGTGAACAAGACGCTTCATTTCACGAGCACCTTGTAGAGTAAGTAATAAGATTCGAATGACTTTCATACCACCGCCCGTTGAACCTGCACAGCCCCCTATAAAAGAAGAGAACAGAAGCAGCACAGGTAAGAATAACGGCCACTCAGAGAAACCTGTGGTGGTGAAGCCTGCTGTCGTAGATATAGACACCGTTTGGAACAAGGCTTGATCAAAAGCATCGTAATACGAGTCATAAGAGTGGTGATTAAGCAGTAATAAGAAACAAACTAAGAACAAGACTGCTTGAATAAAGATAAAGGCGCGGAATTCAGGATCTTTCCAATAATACTTAGGATGCACACCACCAGAAGCAAATGCAGCAAAGTGAAGCGAATAGTTACACGCAGAGATAAGAAGGAACACGACCGTAATCATGTTGATAGCCGGACTGTTGAAATAGCCCATACTCGCATCGTGAGTCGAGAAGCCACCAATCGCAATAGTAGAGAAGCTATGACTGATAGCATCAAAGAAGCTCATGCCTGCAAGCCAAAACGCCACCGCACAAGCAATCGTTAGACTCAGATAGATGTACCAAAGCGCTTTCGCCGTTTCAGCAATACGCGGAGTCATCTTACTGTCTTTTACTGGACCCGGGATTTCTGCACGATATAGCTGCATACCACCGATGCCGAGAACAGGAAGGATGGCTACCGCTAATACGATGATACCCATACCACCAAACCATTGCAGGAATTGGCGATAAAACAGAATCGCCTTAGGCAGATCATCGAGGCCGACAATAACGGTCGCGCCCGTGGTTGTTAATGCAGAGAAGGATTCGAAGAAAGCATCGGTTACCGACACATTGGGGTTATCGGCGATCAAAAACGGTAGCGCACCAGCACTACCGATTACCGTCCAGAATAAAACAACAATCAAGAAGCCATCACGCGCTTTCAATTCATGCTTATAACGTCGGTTTGGAAACCAGCAGGTTGCTCCACAGAATAAGAGAACAAAAAAGGTCGTCACAAATGGCACACCCGCACCATCTCGATAGATCAGAGCGACGAGCGCAGGTGCGAGCATTGATACACTAAAAAGTGCTAATAATAATCCGACGATTCGAATAATTGAGCGAAATTGCATGAGCTATTGAACGAAGCGAAATGCTTCACACTTCCTAGTTGTCTTTGACTTTCGTTACCAGTGCCTTAGCACCGCTTTTATTGATCATGGTTTGGGTAAACGAATCTACCTGAAGGAGCTCTATTTCAATAATAAGCTCAACTTGAACACCATAATCCGCTTGGACTTCAACAGCCTGATGCTGAGCCATGATGGATTGTGCAATCGGCACAAAGCCATAGTCTAACTCTAGCCGTAATTTTGTGGTTATTTTTTTCTCGATAGTTTGAAGCAGCTTGAGAGCTTGTTGTACTCCACCACCATAAGCCTTAACTAAACCACCAGTACCGAGCTTGATTCCGCCTGAATAGCGAGTGACTACAGCCGTTAACTCACCAACACCTGAACCAGACAGTTGCGCCAAGATAGGCTTTCCAGCAGTACCCGAGGGTTCGCCATCATCACTAAAGCCCCACTTCATCGAGTCTTCAGGTCGCCCTGCAGCAAAGCCCCAACAGTTATGTCGCGCTGAAGAATGCTCTTTTTTTACCTGTTCAACGAACTGCTTAGCCGCTTCTACACTTGGAGTATGAGCAAGATGAGTAATAAAAACGCTCTTTTTTATCTCTTCTTCAAATAAAGCCGACGCTGACGGTATTAAATAGGGCTGTTCATTCATATCGTTAACTTAATTATTAAGAGCGGCGAAGTGTATCACGCGTGAATAATAAGGGTTAGAGGATCTGTGCTGTCGCACAATGTTAAACAATTGTTTAAAAAATGTATTGAAATTAATCAAGCAGAGGTACAGACTAGAATAACTGGTCTTACCAGGTGCTCTACAATAATAGAAAGATAACAAGATTCTCTCAAACAATCGTGGATTGTATGTCATGGAGATAGACAATGATTTACCAAGCTAACACCCTACAGGTAAAGGAATTACAAGATGGTATTGCGGAATTAAGCTTCTGTGCACCGGCATCTGTAAACAAACTCGACCTTGCAACTTTAGAATCACTAGATAAAGCGTTAGATGCTCTTAATGCTCACGCAGGATTACGTGGTTTAATCTTAACTTCAAACAAAGACGCGTTCATTGTGGGCGCAGACATCACTGAATTTCTTGGCCTATTTGCTAAGCCAGAAGCAGAACTTGATGAATGGTTAAGATTCGCTAATTCAATCTTCAGCAAGCTCGAAGACCTTCCTGTCCCAACTCTTTCAATGATGCGTGGCCATGCCCTTGGCGGCGGCTGTGAATGTGTACTCGCTACCGATTTCCGCATCGGTGACAAGACCACCAGCATAGGTCTACCAGAAACCAAACTTGGCATCATGCCTGGTTTTGGTGGTTGTGTGCGCCTACCTCGTGTTATCGGTGCTGACAGCGCGATGGAAATTATCACTCAAGGCAAAGCATGCCGTGCAGATGAAGCGCTTAAAGTTGGCTTGTTAGATGCGATTGTTGAAACAGACCAACTACTAGAATCAGCGATCAACACGGTTTCTTTGGCAGCCAATGAGAAACTTGATTGGCAGCTACGCCGCAAACAAAAAACGTCAGCGCTTTCACTAAGCAAACTAGAAGCGATGATGAGCTTTACCATGGCTAAGGGCTTAGTGGCTCAAAAAGCAGGGCCTCACTACCCAGCTCCGATTACTTCTGTGATTGCAATTGAAGAAGCAGCGCGCAGCGATCGCAATGCGGCGTTAGACATCGAACGCAAACACTTCGTTAAGCTAGCAAAATCTGAAGAAGCAAAAGCCCTTGTCGGTTTATTCTTGAATGACCAATACATTAAAGGCTTAGCAAAACAAGCTGGTAAGTCTGCGAATAAAGCAACTGAACGCGCAGCAGTACTTGGCGCTGGCATCATGGGTGGCGGAATTGCTTACCAGTCAGCGTTAAAGGGCGTGCCAGTGATGATGAAAGACATCGCACAAGCGTCTCTTGATCTTGGTATGAACGAGGCTTCTAAGCTGTTGAATAAACGCTTATCACGCGGTCGCCTAGATGGATTCAAGATGGCAGGAATTCTGTCTTCTATTACTCCAAGTCTACACTATGCAGGTGTTGAGCAATCAGATGTGATTGTGGAAGCAGTTGTAGAGAATCCTAAAGTAAAAGCAGCGGTACTGAGCGAAGTGGAAGGTTTGGTTGGTGAAGACACGGTTCTAACATCAAATACCTCAACGATTCCAATCAACCTGTTAGCGAAATCTTTAAAGCGCCCAGAAAACTTCTGTGGCATGCACTTCTTTAATCCAGTACACCGCATGCCTTTGGTTGAGATCATCCGTGGTGAGCATACTTCAGAAGAAACAATTAATCGCGTAGTCGCTTACGCAGCGAAAATGGGCAAATCCCCTATCGTTGTTAATGACTGCCCTGGCTTCTTCGTAAACCGTGTACTTTTCCCTTACTTTGGCGGTTTCAGCATGTTGCTACGTGACGGCGCTGACTTCACTAAAATCGATAAAGTCATGGAGCGTAAGTTCGGTTGGCCAATGGGCCCAGCATACCTACTAGACGTTGTTGGTTTAGACACAGCACACCATGCCCAAGCAGTAATGGCGCAAGGTTTCCCTGAGCGTATGGGTAAAGAAGAGCGTGATGCGATTGACGCGCTTTATGTCGCTGAAAAATACGGCCAGAAGAACGGCAGCGGTTTCTACACGTACAGCGTAGACAAACGCGGTCGTCCGAAGAAAACTTTCTCTGAAGACATTCTTCCTATCTTGGCTGACGTATGCCAACAGCCACAAGACTTTGATGACCAGACAATTATCCAACGTGTGATGATTCCTATGATCAACGAAGTGGTGCTTTGTTTAGAAGAAGGCATCATCGCGACACCGCAAGAAGCGGATATGGCACTGGTTTATGGTTTAGGCTTCCCTCCATTCAGAGGCGGCGTATTCCGCTACTTAGACAGTGTGGGTATTGGTAACTTCGTTGAAATGGCGAAGAGCTACCAAGACTTAGGTGCAATGTACCAAGTTCCTCAACTATTGCTTGATATGGCAGCGAAGGGCGAAAGCTTTTACGACGGTCAACAAGCCAGTTCTCTGTAACCCACATTTGGAAAAGGAATAGCAAAATGAAAAATGTAGTTGTTGTTGATTGCCTTCGTACCCCAATGGGACGTTCCAAAGGTGGAGCTTTCCGTCACACTCGTGCTGAAGATCTGTCAGCACATTTGATGAAAGGCATTTTAGAGCGCAACCCAGAAGTAAACCCTGTCGAGATTGAAGACATTTACTGGGGTTGTGTACAACAAACGCTAGAGCAAGGCTTCAACGTTGCACGTAACGCTGCTTTGCTTGCTGGTCTACCGATTGAGATTGGTGCGGTGACGGTCAACCGTTTATGTGGTTCATCTATGCAAGCTCTGCATGATGCAACCCGCTCTATCATGGTTGGCGATGCTGAAATCTGCCTGATAGGTGGTGTCGAACACATGGGCCACGTACCAATGAACCATGGTGTTGATTTTCACCCTGGCATGTCAAAACACGTAGCGAAAGCGGCCGGTATGATGGGCCTAACCGCTGAGATGCTAGGTAAAATGCACGGTATTAGCCGTGAAGACCAAGATGCATTCGCAGCACGCTCACACGCTCGAGCTCAAGCAGCAACAGTTGAAGGTCGTTTCAAAAACGAAATCCTGCCAACAGAAGCTCACGCAGCAGACGGTTCACTGTTCACTCTGGATTACGATGAAGTCATTCGCCCAGAAACTACGGTTGAAGGCTTATCTCAGCTTCGCCCGGTATTTGACCCAGCAAACGGTACGGTAACAGCTGGTACTTCATCAGCACTGTCTGATGGTGCCTCTGCAATGCTGATCATGAGCGAAGAGAAAGCCAACGCACTTGGCCTGAAGATTCGCGCTCGCGTGAAGTCGATGGCTATCGCTGGCTGCGATCCTTCAATCATGGGTTACGGCCCAGTACCAGCGACGAAAAAAGCACTTAAACGTGCAGGCCTAACCATCGAAGATATGGGTGTGATTGAGCTAAACGAAGCGTTTGCTGCTCAATCTCTTCCATGTGCGAAAGACCTAGGTCTACTGGATGTAGTTGACGAGAAAGTAAACCTTAACGGCGGTGCGATTGCTCTTGGCCACCCACTAGGCTGTTCTGGTTCTCGTATCTCGACGACCCTAATCAACCTGATGGAAGCACAAGACGTGAAATACGGTTTAGCGACCATGTGTATTGGTTTAGGCCAAGGTATTGCAACGGTATTTGAACGCCCATAGCGGTCGTTGGTTGTAATACTTGTAGGGTAATCTTTTGTGCAGCTATATTTATATAGCTGCACTTTTTATTGCTCGGCGTCCAATAATGTATCGATTCGTTCAGCGAACTTAGCGAGAGAAAAAACATCACTCACATCTATGCACAAAACGCATAGATTCAATGTTGATGTTTCATTATTTTTTCTTCGATGATTCAACTAAAGTTACTTCAGTTTCCTAATATTCCTCCCACGGAGCAGATCATGTTTAAAGCACTTGTACTAAACCAAGAAGATAAAAAAACTATCGCATCAGTATCTCAAATTGATGAATCTCAATTACCAGAAGGTAACGTGAAGGTTGATGTGAGCTACTCTTCTTTGAACTACAAAGATGGTTTGGCGATTACAGGTAAAGGGCGCATTGTTCGTAACTTCCCTATGGTTCCTGGTATCGACCTTTCAGGTGTGGTTTCACAATCTGATGACCCGCGTTACAAAGCAGGCGACGAAGTTGTTCTAACGGGTTGGGGTGTTGGTGAAGGTCACTGGGGTGGCATGGCTGAGAAAGCGAGCCTAAACGGTGATTGGTTAGTGCCAATGCCAGCGGGTCTAGACGCAAAGAAAGTCATGGCGATCGGTACAGCAGGTTTCACAGCAATGCTTTGTGTGCAAGCTATCGTGGATGCAGGCATCAAACCAGAAGACGGTGAGATCCTAGTCACTGGCGCAAGTGGCGGCGTAGGCAGCGTGTCTATTACGCTACTTAACCAACTAGGTTACAAAGTGGCTGCGGTGACTGGTCGTGCTTCTGCAAACGGTGAACTACTTAAATCACTAGGCGCGACACGCATTGTAGAGCGTTCTGAACTAGAAGAACCGGCGAAGCCACTTGAGAAACAACTGTGGGCTGGTGCTATCGATACGGTAGGCAGCAAAGTACTTGCGAAAGTATTGGCACAAATTGATTACAACGGCGCGGTTGCAATGTGTGGTCTAGCAGGCGGTTTTGACTTACCAACCACGGTAATGCCATTCATTCTGCGTAATGTTCGTCTACAGGGTGTTGATTCTGTAATGTGCCCTCGTGAAAAACGCATTAAAGCGTGGGAACAACTGGCTGAGCTACTACCAGAGTCTTTCTACGCTCAAGCAACCAAAGAAGTGTCTTTAGATGGCGCAATTCAAGCTGCAGAAGACATCACTAACGGTCAAATCACTGGTCGTGTAGTTATAAAGCTTTAGTAATCAACTAAAGCTCAAATATCTCAGAACAACAAAGGGCTGATAGTAATCAGCCCTTTTGCATTTTGGTCATTTGGTTCGAGTAAACCAAAACTAGATCTAAGTTAAGTTAACCCAAACCTACATCCGCAATACGCTTCTGAATCAACTCACCACACTCTTCTTTTACTACTCTTCTTAACCATTGTTGCGAGGCAGAAGAATCGCAGCGCGAGTGCCAGATCAGCGAGTAATCAAACGGCATAAACTCAAATGGTAATGGCTTAACAACCAAGTCATAGCGCTCTGCCACCAAATAAGCCAGATCGGCTGGTACAGTGATCACCAACGGCATTCTATCGACAATCGCTAATGCGGCTTCAAGGTGATAAGCACGCAACACCATTTTTCGAGGCTGTTGATTGGCTAACGCGTTGTCTAATAAAGCCTTAACACCATCACTGATCGCAATCATCGCGTGCGGGAGTGATACATAGTCTGCAAGGCTTAAAGGCTGATCCGCCAATGGGTGGTTTTTAGATAACAGACACGACACACCAACCGGCCCCAAGACCTCTTGATGAAGTGGTGCAATGCTGCCACTCGGACGACAGATCGCCATATCAACACGTTCGGTACTCAGCTGTTTAAACAAATGCTCATGCTGCAGCGGTGCAAACTCCAAAGATATGTTCGGCGCTTGTTCATAAATCTTAGGCAATGCATAAGGCAAGATGGTTTGCATCGCGTAGTCAGTAGTCGCAATCAGAAAGCGTTCACTGCAATAGTAAGGATCGAAATCACTCGGGCTCAGCAGTTGGCGGAATGACTCTAAAGGTTGATCAATACGCTGGCTGATCTCGAGTGCTTTTTTGGTGGGAATCAGGTGCTGACCTTGGCGTGTAAACAGCGGATCGTTAAGTAGTTCTCTTAAGCGCCCTAACACTCGACTGGTTGCGGATTGACTTAAGTTAAGACGAAGCGCAGCCTGGCTAACACTGCCCTCTTCAATCAATACTTTTAAGGCGACCAATAAATTAAGGTCTCTACGATAGATGTCTTCTAATTCCACGCCACTTACCTAGTTGTATACAACTGTCATTAGTTACTAAGTTGTTTATAGCATGCTTTAGATAAAAAAAATCCCGCAATTATGCGGGGAAGCCCAAGAAAATCTGGGGATAGTGTCGGAATGTTGTCGTATCGGAATTTGCTTGTTGTATTCGGGTTAGTGCTCTTGCTCTTCGGCTATACCTTGCCAACGGCGCATCTCTACCCAAATACCAATAATCGTTGCTACTATGCCAAAGATAGGCATCAGTGAGGTCTCTGTCGATGAGCGTAAAACTAACGCACAGAAAGAAATAAAACAGAGAACTGAATAAATTGTTAATCTATCTAATCCTGTCAACATCGCCACTCCTTAGCTAGTTGCCTTTGTTTCAAGTTGTTATCAACTTGTTAACTAAGTTATAGGAAATGATTCTGTTTGCCAAGCACTTATTGCATATTTTTTCTGCAGACGTATTATTCACTCGTTAGATAGAAATAGAGATACAAACCATGACATTCAAACCTGAACTGGCAACCCATACTTTAGAAGCTGAAGGCCTACGTTGCCCGGAACCAGTAATGATGGTCAGGAAGACAATTAGAAACATGCAGGATGGCGATGTGTTACTGGTAAAAGCTGACGATCCTTCGACAACTCGAGATATCCCGAGCTTTTGTCGATTCATGGATCACCAGTTGGTAGGTCAAGCGACAGAAACGTTGCCTTACCAGTATTTGATCAGAAAGGGATTGGAGGCATAACGCCCCACCGAGTATCAAGCATCAAAAAAGCCGCTCGTACCTTATGTTCTTCAACAGAACTCAGAGTACGAGCGGCTTTTTGTTTATTCGTTTCTAGATTTATTTTGCAGATGCTCAAGCTGATGCTGAATTTCTCGGATATCTTTACGCATAGGAATAATATGCGCCACTCGAATCCAGGCCTCTACCGCAAGCCCAGTCATGATCATCGAACCAGCCACCATTGGTAGCCACATGTCCGTCAACACCATGCCTAATAGTGTAAGTGCAAGACCAAAGGTAAATAGATAACTTTGGCTTTGTGGAGTAATACCCATATAACGCGTCAACATAATCATGCCCTCGTGTTCTTAACTCACAAGATTAAAATATCATGACAAGTATGACAGTTATATGTCCATTCGCTCGATAAACCCGACAATACTGTAAGAGTATGACCTACAACACATTACTCCACTGGTTGAGTATAATAAGACTCAATACCACCGCTTAATAGAAAGCCGCTGCGATAGCCAAACCCACGAATAACAAGGCGGTGATCTTGCGAATCAGATCAAGAGGCATCTTATCTGCCGATAACTTACCAATGATCACCACGGGCACATTCGCCAGCAACATACCGATGGTAGTACCCAGAATCACCCACGTTAATGCATCCGAATATTGAGCCCCTAGAATGGAGGTCGCAATCTGAGTCTTATCGCCAATCTCAGCAATAAAGAAAGCGATAAAGCTGGCGACAAATGGGCCTCGATTCGAGATCTGCTCATCGTCATCCAACTTATCTGGAATCAGAATCCAGCCCGCCATCACAATAAAACTGACCACCAGCACCCATTTTAAGATTTCAGGAGATAAGTAATCTGCGATAACGACACCGAGCCATGCAGCAAGAGCATGATTGGCAATGGTGGCAAAGAAGATAGCCGCGATGATAGGTATCGGCTTGCGATATCGACTGGCTAATAAAAGGGATAGCAACTGAGTCTTATCACCGATCTCGGCTAAGGCGACAGTTGTAATTGAAATTGCTAAAACGCTCACGACATGCTCATTTGGGACGGAGATTATTATATTTAACCAAAGACAAACCTCGCGCCCCATCCCGGTTCACGATGCTTGTCTAAGGTCTTGCTAAGCGCCACCAAGGTGGTGGTTGCCTCGAACGCCATGATGATTTTGCATCAATTATGTTGACGGACGAACTCATTCAATAGGATATGAATAAGTAAGCTACTCCCCAAAGACCGCGAGATTTTAATCACCCACGCTTTCAAACACAAGTGTCAAAGTTATCAAAATATCCACTTGTGCCGAAAAACAAACATTAAAGGCAAAAAAATCCACTAAACGACATTTTAGACCACTAATTAAACAAGATTACCCCTACTCGCTTTACCAATATCTCGGTATACTCAGAGGTTATTTTTCTCATTCATTTAAAAGAATCGCGCGAACCTGACTATGCAAAAATACGATATCAAAACCTTCCAGGGAATGATCCTCGCGCTGCAGGATTACTGGGCACAAAACGGTTGTACCATTGTTCAACCACTAGATATGGAAGTAGGTGCTGGCACCTCTCACCCAATGACATGTCTACGTGCACTTGGCCCAGAGCCAATGTCTACGGCATACGTTCAACCTTCTCGTCGTCCGACCGATGGTCGTTACGGTGAAAACCCGAACCGCCTGCAGCACTACTATCAATTCCAAGTAGCTCTAAAACCTTCTCCAGATAACATCCAGGAGTTGTACTTAGGCTCTCTTGAAGTTCTTGGTGTCGACCCGCTTGTTCACGATATTCGCTTCGTAGAAGACAACTGGGAAAACCCAACGCTAGGCGCATGGGGTCTTGGCTGGGAAGTATGGCTAAACGGTATGGAAGTGACTCAATTCACTTACTTCCAACAAGTTGGCGGCCTTGAGTGTAAGCCTGTAACGGGTGAGATCACTTACGGTATCGAGCGTCTAGCAATGTACATCCAAGAAGTAGACTCTGTTTACGACCTTGTATGGAACGTAGCACCAGACGGTTCTAACGTGACTTACGGTGATATCTTCCACCAAAACGAAGTTGAGCAATCAACGTACAACTTCGAGCACGCAGACGTAGATTTCCTCTTCACTTTCTTCGACCAGTGCGAAAAAGAGTGTAAAGAGCTACTTGAACTTGAGAAGCCACTGCCGCTTCCAGCTTACGAGCGCATTCTAAAAGCAGGTCACGCATTCAACATCCTTGATGCGCGTAAAGCTATCTCTGTAACAGAGCGTCAACGTTACATCCTTCGTATCCGCAACCTGACTAAAGCTGTTGCAGAAGCGTACTACGCGTCACGTGAAGCGCTTGGCTTCCCAATGTGTAAGAAGGATAAATAATCATGGCGAAGAATTTTCTAATTGAACTGGGTACGGAAGAGCTTCCACCAACGGCACTTCGTTCTCTAGCAGAAGCCTTTGCTTCTAACTTTGAAGCGGGTCTTAAAACGGCTGAGCTTTCTCACGAAGGCATCAAGTGGTACGCAGCACCTCGTCGTCTAGCACTTAAAGTGACTGCACTGGCTGAAGGCCAAGCAGACAAAGTCGTTGAGAAGCGCGGTCCTGCTGTTTCTGTCGCATTCGATGCTGAAGGCAACGCGACTAAAGCTGCACAAGGCTGGGCGCGTGGTAACGGTATTACTGTTGAGCAAGCTGACCGTCTGAAAACAGACAAAGGCGAGTGGCTTCTTTTCAAACAAGAAGTAGCTGGCAAACCTGTTCAAGAATTGGTGATGGACATCGCTGCGAAAGCTCTCGCTGGCCTACCAATTCCTAAAGCAATGCGCTGGGGTAACTCAGACATTCAATTTATCCGTCCAGTGAAAACACTGACAGTACTACTAGGTGATGAGCTTGTTGAAGGCGAGATCCTAGGCGTAGCTTCTGCTCGTACTATCCGTGGCCACCGTTTCATGGGCGAACAAGAGTTCACCATCGACTCTGCTGACCAATACCCTGCGATCTTAGAAGAGCGCGGTAAAGTAATGGCAGATTACGATGCGCGTAAAGCGATCATCCTTGCTGATGCTAAAAAAGCAGCAGACGCGGTTGGCGGTATTGCAGACCTAGAAGATGACCTTGTTGAAGAAGTTACCTCTTTGGTTGAATGGCCAGTGGTACTTACTGCTAAGTTTGAGCAAGAGTTCCTAAAAGTGCCTTCTGAAGCCTTGGTTTACACCATGAAAGGCGACCAGAAGTACTTCCCTGTTTATTCGCATGAGATTGGTGACGCTGAAAGAAGCCTACTACCAAACTTCATCTTCGTATCGAACATCGAGTCTAAAGAGCCTCGTCACGTTATCGAAGGTAACGAGAAAGTTGTACGTCCACGTCTTGCTGATGCTGAGTTCTTCTTCAACACCGACCGTAAGCGTCCGCTTATCGACCGTCTTGCTGAACTAGACCAAGCTATCTTCCAGAAGCAATTAGGTACTATCAAAGACAAAACAGACCGCATCACAGAACTTGCTGGCTACATTGCTGAGCAAATCGATGCTGACGTTGAGAAATCTAAGCGTGCTGGCCTACTGGCTAAGTGTGACCTAATGACATCAATGGTATTCGAATTTACGGATACTCAAGGTGTGATGGGCATGCACTACGCAACGCACGATGGTGAAGACGATCAAGTAGCACTAGCACTTTACGAGCAGTACATGCCTCGTTTCGCGGGTGACACACTACCAAGCACTGGCATCTCTTCTGCCGTTGCAATGGCAGACAAGCTAGACACTATCGTGGGTATCTTCGGTATTGGCCAAGCACCAAAAGGTTCTGACCCATTCGCTCTACGTCGTGCATCACTAGGTGTGCTACGTATCATCGTTGAAAACGGCTACAACCTAGACCTAACTGACCTTATCGGTAAAGCGAAAGAGCTACTAGGCGACAAGCTAACTAACGAAAACGTAGAAGCTGACGTTATCGACTTCATGCTAGGTCGTTTCCGCGCATGGTACCAGGATGCTGGTTTCAGTGTTGATATCATCCAAGCGGTACTAGCACGTCGTCCAACTAAGCCAGCTGACTTTGACCAACGTGTTAAAGCGGTTTCTCACTTCCGTGAACTGGAAGCAGCAGAAGCACTAGCAGCAGCGAACAAGCGTGTAGGCAACATCCTTGCGAAATTCGATGGCGAGCTACCTGCTGAAATCGATCTAGCGCTTCTTCAAGAAGACGCAGAGAAAGCGCTAGCTGAAAACGTTGAAGTAATGACAGAAGCACTAGAACCAGCATTCGCGACAGGCAACTACCAAGAAGCCCTAAGCAAGCTTGCTGATCTACGTGAACCAGTAGATGCATTCTTCGATAACGTGATGGTTATGGCTGATGACGAAGCGCTTAAGAAAAACCGTCTAACGCTACTGAACAACCTACGTAACCTGTTCCTACAGATTGCTGACATCTCTCTACTGCAAAAATAAGCACGAGTGAGACAGTTGCTCTAAGTCATACTCTGAGTAACTAACGGTAAACACCCAAAGGGAAGCGAAAGCTTCCCTTTTTGTTTTTGTGAACCAAGCATTTGTTTGTAGAGGTATTATTGATTAACTGAATGAAACAGCACTCAGACTGTAGAGGGCATTGTTTGCTATAAATAACCTGTTTATTCAGGGGAAGGGAACAATGAAAAAAACAGTACTCGCGCTTTCAATGCTCGCACTCAGCGCATGCAGCCAAACCAGTGACAATAACCTATTACTGACAATTGATAACGACACTGTCGTATTTGAATCATCAGGTAAAGGCACCGTAATTGCAGAACAGGAACTCGCCAAAGGTAGCTATACCTTCTCTATCAGCGACGCTCAAAAGACCTGTGGTACTAACTATGCTTTGGCTGAAGAGAGTCGCATCAAATTCAATAAACCCCTTCGTCTAGACGACTGTGCCGAGAATTCTGAAATCGCCATCAAGGTCTTTCGCGCTAACACCTACCAGTTTACGCTCAACCCACAGACCAATGAACTCACGGTTCAGATAAAGCCAAAGCAGCAACAAGTTCAAAGCTTTGCCTGCCCTGTATCCAGTGACCAGCCAACCACCATCAACGTTGCTCAAACCTTTGATGATGGCACCTTGGTAAGAGACGCCCTTTCAGGAAAACAAGTCACAGTTACCAACGGCAACGTCACCATGCAGCCAGCAGAAAATAGCCAAGGCGTTCTGCTACTCGAGAAAGTAGAACCAGAAACCAAAGCCGATTTTAGTTGGGACAACGCCACGGTTTACTTCGTGATGACCGACCGCTTCCACAATGGCAACCCTGATAACGACAACAGTTACAATCGTAGCCAAGATGGACAAGATGAAATAGCCACCTTCCACGGTGGTGACTTAGCCGGGTTAACCGAAAAACTCGACTACATAGAATCACTCGGTGCCAATGCCATCTGGATTACCTCTCCACTAGAGCAGATCCATGGCTGGGTTGGCGGCGGTGATCGCGGTGACTTCAAACACTACGGCTACCACGGTTACTACCATCAAGATTGGACCAAGCTCGATGACAACATGGGTACCGAAGACGAGCTGAAAACCTTCATCGATACCGCGCACAGCAAAGGCATTCGTGTTGTTTGGGACGTGGTGATGAACCACACTGGCTATGCGACACTTGCCGACATGCAAGAGTTCGACTTCGGCAAACTCAACCTTACTGATGAACAAGCTAAACAAACCCTCGGCGAAAACTGGACAGATTGGCAACCAGAAGCAGGCCAGAACTGGCACTACTTCAATAACTACATCTCTTACAGTGACAAAGAAGCGTGGGAAAAGTGGTGGGGTAAAGCTTGGTTACGCAGCGACATTGGTGCTTATGACTCTCCGGGTTACAACAACCTCACCATGTCTTTGGCGCATCTACCCGATTTCAAAACAGAATCGACAGAGACAACTGGGCTACCTAATTTCTATCGCAACAAGTCCACCAGCGCTACAGATGAACTCAAAACTCCTCGTGAACACCTCATCACTTGGCTATCGGATTGGGTACGTGAATATGGCGTTGATGGTTTTAGAGTCGATACCGCGAAGCACGTTGAGTTAGATGCGTGGGCAGAGCTTAAAGAGAGCACTAACCAAGCGCTTGCGGAATGGAAGCAAAACAACCCAGACAAAGCGTTGGATGACCTACCATTCTGGATGACGGGTGAAGTATGGGCACACAGCGTGGTGAAATCAGACTATTTCGCTAACGGCTTTGATTCGATCATCAACTTTGAATTCCAAAGCGACATCGCACCCAAAGCACTTAAGTGTCTATCCGATCTCGATGCTGACTACCTGCGCTACGCAGACAAGATCAACAGTGACAGCGAGTTCAACGTGTTGAGTTACCTTTCATCTCACGACACCTCGTTATTCTGGACACAACACGGCAGTGACTTTGCAAAACAAACCAAAGCTGCAAACGCGTTGATGCTGGCTCCCGGTGCAGTGCAGATCTATTACGGTGATGAAATCGCTCGTGATTTCGGTCCAACAGGCTCCGACCCAATGCAAGGCACGCGATCTGACATGCCTTGGGATCAAATCACAGGTGAACGAGCAGAGTTGCTGGAACACTGGCAAGCGCTTGGCCAATTCCGCCAACGCCACCCAGCGGTAGCCCAAGGTAAGCACATCATCCGTAACAGCAAGGGCTACTATGCGTTCGAGCGCCAATACCAAGATGACAAGGTATTGGTTGTGTACACCGGCTCAAAGTAAGCGCTGATTGAAATAACCCGCACAAATTAAAAGGAGAAGCTTAGGCTTCTCCTTTTTTGATCACGAAACACTCGTTCAATAAGAAAGCAGACACTCATTAGTTAAACTTTATAGAAGTTTTTTTCACGTTAGAGCATTTGGCGCTATGCGTCGCAAAAACATTGCGGTATGTTCAAGGAACACACTGATGGTAGACATAAGGTCTGCCTTAATGACACATAACAAGCAATCACAATGAATTAGGTAAAATAAGTAATGCAGTTCTCTAAGTTTGGTGAAAAATTTAATCGATACTCTGGAATCACTCGTTTAATGGATGATTTGAATGATGGCCTGCGCACTCCTGGTGCAATCATGCTCGGAGGTGGCAACCCAGCCGCTATCCCAGCCATGCTCGATTACTTTAACCAAGCCAGTGCCGACATGCTCGCCAGTGGAGAACTCATCGCCGCCCTCGCCAACTACGATGGTCCGCAAGGCAAAGACAGCTTCATTAAGTCGTTAGCGGCGATGCTAAAAGAGACTTATGGCTGGGACATCAGCGAGAAGAACATCAGCCTGACCAACGGCAGTCAAAGTGGCTTCTTTTACCTATTCAATCTTTTAGCAGGCCAACAGCCAGACGGATCACACAAGAAAATATTGTTACCGATCGCGCCTGAATACATCGGCTACGGCGATGCTGGCATTGATGACGATATTTTTATCTCTTACCACCCAGAGATCGAACTGCTAGAAAACCGCCAGTTTAAATACCACGTTGATTTTGAAAAGCTCAAGGTTGATGACTCGGTTGCCGCTATCTGTGCCTCTCGCCCAACCAACCCAACCGGTAACGTGCTGACCGACGAAGAAGTACGTAAACTGGATAAACTGGCACGTGAAAACAACATCCCGCTACTGATCGATAATGCCTATGGCTTGCCGTTTCCAAACATCATCTTTGAAGATGTCGAACCGTTCTGGAATGAAAATACCATTCTGTGCATGAGCTTATCTAAGCTTGGTTTGCCGGGTGTGCGTTGCGGTATCGTGATTGCGAGCGAAGAAGTAACACAAGCTCTGACCAACATGAATGGCATCATTAGCTTAGCGCCAAACAGTGTCGGCCCTGCAATTGCCAATCACATGATTGAAAAAGGCGATTTACTGCGCTTGAGCAGTGAGGTGATCAAACCTTTCTATAAAGACAAATCTCTACGTGCGGTTGAGCTTTTACAAGAAGCAATCGATGACCCTCGCTTCCGTATCCACAAGCCTGAAGGCGCGATTTTCTTATGGCTATGGTTTGATGAACTGCCGATTACCACCATGGAGCTGTACGACCGCCTCAAAGCTCGTGGCGTATTGATTGTTCCGGGTGAATACTTCTTTATCGGCCAAGAAGACGAGTGGGATCATGCCCATCAATGTCTACGCATGAACTACGTGCAAGATGATGAGGCGATGCAGAAAGGCATTTCAATCATTGCTGAAGAAGTGAAAAAGGCTTACTCAGAACAGTAATAAAACCTTTTAGGTTACTGTAGGCCAAATGCAATAAAGAGCACCTCATGAGGTGCTCTTTCACTTTTACTTCCCGATATTTATTAGTTCAAATGAGCTAATAACGCTTAACCTTTTAGAAGACTATTACCATTAATAGCAATTTTACGTGGTTGCATCGCTTCTGGGATTTCGCGTTCTAGGTCGATGTGAAGAAGACCATTTTCCATGCTTGCACCTACCACTTTTACGTAGTCAGCCAGTTGGAATTTACGTTCGAAATCGCGCTCTGCAATACCTTGATATACGAAGGTTTTCTCTGCTTCAGCTTTACGCTCACCTTTAACAATTAACATGTTCTCTTTTTGAGTAAGATCTAATTGGTCATCTGCAAAACCAGCGACTGCCATAGTAATACGGTAGTTATTCTCGTCTTTTTGCTCGATGTTATACGGAGGGTAACCGCCAGAAGCATTTTTTGATGTGTTCGCTTCCATCATATTGAAAAGACGATCGAAGCCGATTGCGTTGCGGTAAAGTGGAGTGAAATCTACAGTTCTCATAATGCTATCCTTTTAGTAAGCAATAGTCTTAGCTGTAATTTTTACTGAGATCGAACCTGTGAATGATTCAGTAAACAGCTAAGGGATTCAATTCGCATTCCACGGGTTTCACCTCATTTGGTGACAACTCTGGGACATGACAATGAATCAACTTTTAAGTTGTGTGCTGCCAAAGCTATCCTCTATTGAGCGATACTCTAGCAACGGTTATGAAGGTTCTGTTTCTTCTCTTGTAGAGCAAGACAGTCATCCTCTTCACAACTAGATATGTGGATTGATAAAAATAGTTTCAAGGGATTATTTCAATTATTTTTCCAATCCAATATTTTTCAAGACCTTACAGACACAAAAAAGCACCGCCAATAGGCAGTGCTTTCATAATTTTAATCGTTTAGATTTGGACTACACATCCAAATTGGCAACTTTCAATGCATTCTCTTCGATGAAGTTACGACGCGGCTCTACTTGGTCGCCCATCAAAGTTGTAAACAACAGATCAGCACCAACAGCATCTTCAATCGTCACTTGCATCATACGACGAGTTTCAGGATCCATTGTTGTTTCCCAAAGCTGATCAGGGTTCATCTCACCTAGACCTTTGTATCGTTGTAGGCTCAGACCACGACGAGACTCTTTCACTAACCAGTTCAGAGCTTCAACAAAGCTAGAAACCGCTTGAGTTCGCTCACCACGCTTGATGTAAGCGCCTTCTTCAATCAAGCCGTCAAGCGCTTCAGAAAGGTCTGCTAGCTTACCAAACTCTTTCGAGTTGATAAGGTCAATGCTGAGTACATGCTCATGAGTTACACCATGTGTACGTACTACAATCTTAGGAACGCTTAAACCTAGCTCTTCGTGTTTTTCAACTTCAAGAGAATATTGGCTCGCACCCGCTTCTTTGCCGTTTAGCTGCTCTACAAGCTGCTTACCCCAAGCTTCAACTGCCGCTTCATCATGACACTGCTCAGCGGTTAGGCGAGGTACATAAATCAGTTCGTGAATCAGTGCTCGTGGGTAACGACGGCTCATACGATCAACCAGCTTAATACCTGCATTGTATTGATGAACAAGCTTCTCTAAGCCTTCACCAGTAAACGCAGGTGCTTCAGGGTTTACGTGCAATTCTGCATTATCCAAAGCCAAAGATACTTGATACTGGTTCATCGCATCTTCATCTTTGATGTACTGCTCTTGCTTACCCTTCTTCACTTTGTAAAGCGGTGGCTGAGCAATGTAGATGTAACCACGCTCAATCAGTTCAGGCATTTGACGGTAGAAGAACGTCAGTAGCAGAGTACGGATGTGAGAACCATCGACATCGGCATCGGTCATGATGATGATGTTGTGGTAGCGCAGTTTATCTGGGTTGTATTCGTCACGACCAATACCACAACCAAGTGCTGTGATTAGCGTTGCGACTTCTTGAGAAGACAGCATTTTATCGAAACGTGCTTTCTCTACGTTAAGGATTTTACCTTTAAGCGGTAGGATTGCTTGGTTCTTACGGTTACGCCCCTGCTTAGCTGATCCGCCAGCAGAGTCTCCTTCCACAATATATAGTTCAGACAGTGCAGGATCTTTTTCCTGACAGTCAGCTAGTTTACCAGGAAGGCCCGCTAAATCTAATGCGCCTTTACGACGTGTCATCTCACGAGCTTTACGCGCCGCATCACGAGCACGTGCTGCATCGATAATTTTAGAACAAACGATTTTCGCTTCACCTGGGTTCTCAATTAGGAACTCAGACAGTTTCTCACCCATAGTAGACTCAACGGCAGACTTCACTTCTGAAGAAACCAGCTTGTCTTTAGTTTGGCTTGAGAATTTAGGATCTGGCACTTTCACCGAAACAATCGCTGTCAAACCTTCACGAGCATCATCACCTGATGTTGAAGTCTTCGCTTTCTTCGAGAAGCCTTCTTTGTCCATGAAGCTGTTCAGTGTACGTGTTAGTGCACCACGGAAACCCGCTAAGTGAGCACCACCATCACGTTGAGGGATGTTGTTGGTGAAGCAATAAATGTTTTCTTGGTAACCATCATTCCATTGCATAGCAACTTCAACGGTAATACCGTCTTCACGCTCATGATCGAAATGGAATATTTTCTGGATAATCGGTGTTTTGTTGGTGTTTAAGTGCTCAACAAACGCTTGGATACCGCCTTCGTATTCGAAGTGATCCATTTTGTCTTCTTCGCGCTTATCAATTAGCTTAATTGATACACCTGAGTTCAAGAATGATAGCTCGCGTAGACGCTTAGCTAAAATATCGTAATGGAACTCGATGTTATTGAAGGTTTCTTCACTCGGCCAGAAACGAATCTCTGTACCTGTTTTGTCCGTGTCACCAACAACCGCTAGTGGCGCTTGAGGCTCACCGTGACAGTATGTTTGAGTGTGGATTTTGCCACCGCGATGGATAGTAAGAGTAACTTGCTTAGAAAGTGCGTTAACTACTGAAACACCAACACCGTGCAGACCACCAGATACTTTGTACGAGTTATCATCGAACTTACCACCAGCGTGAAGAACCGTCATGATTACTTCTGCTGCTGATACTTTTTCTTCTGGGTGCAATTCAGTTGGAATACCACGGCCGTCATCGCTTACTGACACAGAACTATCTTCATGGATAGTTACGATGATGTCATTACAGTGACCAGCGAGTGCTTCATCAATAGAGTTATCTACCACCTCAAAAACCATGTGGTGCAGACCGGTACCATCATCCGTGTCGCCAATGTACATTCCAGGACGCTTACGTACCGCATCCAGACCCTTCAGTACTTTAATACTCGATGAATCGTAATTATCTGACATAGTTACTCTCTGACTAATTATCCTTGCTCTATTTTGCCATGTTCCACATGAAACATCCTGCTATTTTCATCATGCATATCTGCAATCTGATCAGCGGTAATAGAGCTTACAAAAACTTGAGCCTGGGTCGCCTTTAAACACTCAGCAAGACGTGCTCGGCGTTGGCTATCTAATTCGGAAGCAAAGTCATCTATCAAGTAGATGCACTGCTTACCTGTCATTTGAGTGAGGTGTTGCCCTTGTGCTACTCGTAGCGCGCACACCATCAACTTCAATTGACCTCGTGACAAGACATCTTCCACTGGAGTGCCGTTCACTTTTATCTTTAGATCCGCTTTGTTTGGCCCACTAAAGGTGTAACCAAGCTGCTGATCCCTTTCAAAATTCTTTTCTAATATCTCGGCGTATGGGGTGTCTTTATCCCAACCTCGATAGTAGTTAATCTTTATCTCAAACTCAGGTAAGAAGGTTGCACAGATTTCTTCGGCGACTTCTTTAAGCTGTTCAACGTAAGTGGCACGCCACTGGCTGATGCTTTCAGCTAAACGGGCCAATTCTTGATCCCAATAGCTCAGTTCTCGATAGTTCGTCGCCGTTTTCAATAATGCATTACGCTGTTTATTGAGGCGCTTTACCCTGCCCCAAGCATCATAAAAACCCGACTCACTGTGGAAGACTCCCCAATCAATGAATGCGCGGCGATGCTTAGGTCCATCGGTTAGTAAATCAAACCCTTCGGGGTGAATCAACTGCAAAGGTAAGACTTGAGCTAACTGAGCCAATTTTTGCCCAGTTTGACCGCTTATTTTAACCTCTGTGGTGCCATCGCGCTGCTTATTAATGCCAATTGGCAGCTCAAATTGATCCGAGGTCAAAAAACGGCCATGGACAAACAGTTCGCTACACTCATTTTGAATGATACGACCGGTTAAGGAGCTCTTGAACGAGCGACCATGTCCAAGCAGATACACCGCTTCAAGGACACTGGTTTTGCCGCTTCCGTTAGCCCCTATAAGAAAGTTAAAGCCTGATGACGGTTGAATGTCACAGGCTTCAATATTTCTAAACTGCTTTACGATTAAGCGCGATAAAGGCATAACGTCTTCATATTAATCTTCAATCACGGCTCGATAGACAAACGTTGTTGATAAGCAAACATAATGTATAAATAAACACGGCTTACAAACGAATCGGCATGACAACGTACATCGCGCTGTCATCTTGTGCGTTTTCAATCAAGGCACTCGCATTCGCGTCTGACATTGAGATTCGAACCTGCTCACAACGCAGTGTGTTCAATACATCCAATACGTAGCTTACGTTGAAGCCAATCTCTAGCGCGTCACCGTCGAAGGTGACGTCTAGTACTTCTTCCGCTTCTTCTTGTTCTGGGTTGTTCGCTGTAATACGCATCTCGGTATCGACAAGATTAACGCGAACACCACGGAATTTTTCATTCGACAGAATCGCAGCACGAGAAAACGCTGAACGTAACTCATCGCAGCCAGCTTCTAATGTCTTAGTGGTATTTTGTGGCATTACGCGGCGATAATCCGGGAAACGACCATCAACAAGCTTAGAAGTGAAGACATAGTTGTTCACTTCAGCACGCACGTTAGAGTTACCAATCTGCAGCGTTACTGGCTGTTCAGGAGCATCCAGTAGCTTCACTAACTCTTGCACACCTTTACGAGGAACAATGATCTGCTTCTGAGCAAAATCAGCACCCAGTTGCGCTTGAGATACCGCCATACGGTGACCATCAGTTGCAACACTACGTAAGATAGAACCTTCAATCTCAAACAACATACCGTTGAGGTAGTAACGAACGTCTTGGTTCGCCATTGAGAATTGTGTTTTCTCGATAAGACCGCGCAATTCAGCTTGTGTCACTGACACTTCAACTTCACTGCTCCAATCTTCAATATTTGGAAAATCTGCCGCAGGTAATGTTGCCAATGAGAAACGGCTACGACCAGAACGAACCTGAACACGGTCACCATCCAATACCACAGTGATCACTGAGCTATCTGGCAAACCGCGACAGATATCTAGGAACTTACGTGAAGGTACGGTAATACTGCCCGCTTCGAAATCACCTTCAAGCGTTACACGGCTGATCAATTCAACTTCTAGATCCGTCGCTGTCATCGACAACACGTTATCTTCTACTTTAATCAGTAGGTTTCCTAGAATTGGAAGCGTTGGCCTGCCACCGAGTGCGCCAGATACTTGTTGTAATGGCTTTATCAGGTGACTACGTTCAATGGTAAATTTCATATCTTGCTCTTACGGTCTAAATGGCACTGCGTAATAGTACGTGGCCAAGATTCTGCTTATTAAGGTTAAGAATACTGTGTATTAAGAAGAAAGGGTACGAATCAAGTTCGAATAATCTTCTTTAATGTCGTGGCTCTCTTCACGCAGCTGAGCAATCTTACGACAAGCGTGCAGCACGGTCGTGTGGTCACGGCCACCGAATGCATCACCAATCTCAGGCAAGCTGTGGTTAGTCAGCTCTTTAGCCAGTGCCATCGCCAATTGGCGCGGACGAGCAACAGAACGAGAACGACGTTTAGATAATAGATCAGCGACTTTGATTTTGTAGTATTCAGCGACTGTCTTTTGAATGTTATCAATGGTGACCAGTTTTTCTTGCAGGGCAAGTAAGTCACGCAGTGCTTCACGCACGAAATCGATCGTGATCGGACGGCCAGTGAAGTTTGCATTCGCAATAACACGGTTCAATGCGCCTTCTAGCTCACGAACGTTAGAGCGTAAACGCTTCGCAATAAAGAACGCCACTTCATCCGCAAGATGAATTTGGTGGTCTTCTGCTTTCTTCATCAAGATCGCCACACGAGTCTCAAGCTCAGGTGGCTCAATCGCAACCGTCAACCCCCAACCGAAGCGGGATTTAAGACGATCCTCTACCCCGTTGATCTCTTTTGGATAACGGTCAGACGTTAGGATGATCTGTTGATTGCCTTCAAGCAGCGCATTAAAGGTATGGAAGAACTCTTCTTGAGAGCGCTCTTTATTAGCAAAGAATTGGATATCATCGATAAGCAATGCATCAACACTACGGTAGTAGCGCTTAAATTCTTCAATCGCATTGTTTTGGAGCGCTTTCACCATGTCTTGAACAAAGCGCTCTGAGTGCATGTAAACCACTTTAGCATTCGGCTTATTATCAACAATGGCGTTACCCACCGCATGCAACAAGTGCGTTTTACCTAAACCAGTACCACCATACAAAAACAACGGGTTGTAAGCGGTTCCTGGGTTATCAGAAACCTGACGTGCCGCAGCCAAACCCAGTTGGTTCGACTTACCTTCAACAAAGTTATTGAACTTATGTTTTGGGTTCACGTTTGAACGGTGATTAAGATCAACCGCTACAGGTTCTTCATCACGCCAGATATTGTGTACTGGTTTACGTGCTTGTAGCTGCGCAGGTGCAGACGACTCAGCAGCTACATCAGCAGCCGTACGAGTACGAGCAGGGGCGATAGACTCAGACCTTGGAGCAATGACTCGTTTACTTCCAATCTCAAAATGAAGATGCGGGATATCATTACCACAATATTCTTGTAGCAAACGGTTAATGCTATTTAGGTACTTATCGCGCACCCAATCGAGTACAAATCGGTTTGGTGCAAATAGAGTTAGAGTATTACCATTGAGCTCCGCTTGTAACGGACGTACCCACATACTGAATTCTGTAGCTGGTAACTCTTCTTGAAGCTGTTGCAAGCATTGCAACCAAAGCGAAGATGACACGGTGCCCCACTCTATTTAAGTTATATGAAATGACCGCTAATTTTACCTGTTGATAAGTCAGATCACCAGCAATTGATCACAGATCCAGTGAATAAGATCCAAGTTATTCACAATAAATAGTGCAAAACTGGATGGATCCACACATCTTGCCCCTACTTTACTCACACAACGATCCACTTATGCCCGGATCCTTGCTAGTTATCCCCAAATCGAGAATACGATCTGGTTATGGTTAATAACATCTGGTTATTTATTCTATTGAGCATTTTCCCAGTAACATCCAACCCTATAAATATAAGGAGTTACCAAATGAATAACTGGATTAAGGCTGCAATTGCGGCTATCGCACTCTCTGCTGCTACTGTTCAAGCCGCGACTGAAGTTAAAGTCGGCATGTCAGGTCGCTACTTCCCATTTACGTTCGTTAAACAAGACCAACTACAAGGTTTTGAAGTGGATTTATGGGATGAGATCGGTAAACGTAACGATTACAAGGTTGAATACGTAACGGCAAACTTCTCTGGTCTGTTTGGTCTTCTTGAAACGGGTCGAATCGATACCATTTCAAACCAAATTACAATAACGGATGCACGTAAAGCGAAATACCTATTCGCAGACCCTTACGTAGTAGACGGCGCACAAATTACCGTTCGTAAAGGTAATGACAGCATTAAAGGCATCGAAGACCTAGATGGTAAGACGGTTGCAGTAAACCTTGGCTCAAACTTTGAGCAACTGCTGCGCAGCTACGACAAAGATGGCAAAATCAATGTCAAAACCTACGATACTGGTATTGAACATGATGTCGCTCTTGGTCGTGCCGACGCGTTCGTAATGGATCGCCTATCAGCACTAGAGCTTATCAAGAAGACTGGTCTACCATTACAGCTAGCAGGACAACCATTCGAGACAATCGAAAACGCTTGGCCTTTCGTTAACAACGACAACGGTCAAAAACTGCAAGCAGAAGTAAACGAAGCATTAGCAGCAATGCGCGCAGATGGTACGCTAGAAAGTATCTCTCAGAAATGGTTTGGTGCGGACATTACTCAGAAGTAACGACTCACTTTCCCATTTGAGGCCCACTGCTTTACACAGCGGTGGGCTTTTTGCTTTTGTGCACTGATTAAAAAGCCTGATATAACAGTATTTCCAAACAATACTTCCAATAAAAATATGAGATAGATTATGGGATTTGACTTTAATTACATGCTAGGTCTGTTGCCAATACTGCTGAAGTATTTAGGCACCACTATGGAGATGGCAATCTGGGGCTTATTTTTCGCCCTAATTCTATCTTTGATACTGGCGAACATTCGTGTCTTCAAAATCCCAGTACTCGACCAGCTTAGCCAGCTGTATATTAGCTTCTTCCGAGGCACGCCACTGCTGGTGCAACTGTTCCTTCTATACTATGGCCTACCACAAGTGTTTCCGTGGATGGTTGGACTTGATGCGTTTGGCGCCGCGGTTATCGGCTTAACCTTACACTTTGCTGCTTACATGGCTGAAAGTATTCGTGCCGCGATTATCGGTATCGATCGTAGTCAAATGGAAGCAAGCCTGTCAGTTGGTATGACAACCAGCCAAGCCATGCGTCGAGTGATCTTGCCGCAAGCGACACGTGTGGCACTGCCTTCTTTGATGAACTATTTCATCGACATGATTAAGTCGACTTCACTTGCATTCACCCTAGGTGTAGCCGAAATCATGGCTAAAGCTCAGATGGAAGCTTCTTCAAGTTTCCGCTTCTTCGAGGCTTTTTTAGCAGTCGCGCTGATTTACTGGGGCGTGGTGGTTATCCTCACTCGTATTCAAATTTGGGCCGAAGTGAAACTGAATAAGGCGTATGTACGATGATCAAATTACAAAATATCCACAAGCAGTTTGGTGACACCGAAGTATTGAAAGGGATCGACCTCGAAATCAAGCAAGGTGAGATAATTGTCATCATAGGTTCAAGTGGTACGGGTAAGTCTACCCTGCTGCGTTGTGTGAATTTTCTAGAGCAAGCCGATCAAGGTACGATTTCGATTGATGATATCAAGGTTGATACTCAGAAACACACTAAAGCAGAGGTGCTTGCACTGCGCCGTAAGACCGGTTTTGTGTTCCAAAACTATGCACTGTTCGCTCACCAAACGGCAAGGCAGAATATTGCGGAAGGTTTGATTACCGTTCGTGGTTGGAAAAAGCAGCAAGCTCATGAAAAAGCGCAACAAATACTCGATGATATTGGCCTAGGAGAGAAAACAGATAGCTACCCAGCAGCGCTCTCTGGTGGCCAGCAGCAACGTGTTGGTATTGGCCGTGCGATGGCTCTACAACCAGAGCTTTTATTGTTTGATGAGCCTACTTCAGCGCTCGATCCTGAGTGGGTTGGCGAAGTACTTAACTTAATGAAAAAACTGGCAAATCAGCATCAAACCATGCTGGTGGTTACCCATGAAATGCAGTTCGCTAGAGAGGTCGCAGACCGAGTGATCTTCATGGCTGATGGTCACATTGTCGAACAGGGATCTCCACAGGATATTTTTGGTAATCCACAGGATCCTAAATTAAAGAAATTCTTAAATAAGGTCGGGATCGAATAAGGATCCTTGTGATTTTAGTTATTCTACGTATAATCCCCCGACCGGAATTTTAGTTAACCCAATCATTGACACTTTTTGTGACAGTGATTACAATTCCGCCTCTTTGTTGAGAGGCGTCGGTTTTCCTTTCTTATATAAAGAAGAGAAAAAATGCCCACGCCGGGTTTAACAAAAACCTAAAACTACTGATCAGTAAGGTAATTACAATGAAACGCACTTTTCAACCTACAGTTCTAAAGCGTAAGCGTACTCACGGTTTCCGTGCTCGCATGGCTACTAAGAACGGTCGCGCAACAATCAATGCACGTCGTGCAAAAGGCCGTAAGCGTCTTTCTAAGTAATCTTTGATTATTTTGAATAAGCTAGCCTTCGGTCGGGAGTTACGCTTGTTAACTCCCGAACATTATCAGAATGTCTTCAAGCAAGCTCATCGAGCAGGCTCCCCTCATTTCACCATCATTGCCCGAAATAACTCTCTTTCAAATCCTCGCCTTGGATTAGCTGTTCCGAAAAAGCAGATTAAAACCGCCGTGGGTCGTAACCGATTCAAGCGTCTTACTCGTGAAAGCTTTCGTAACACTCAACACAAACTTCCTAACAAAGATTTTGTTGTAATCGCTAAGAAGAGCGCGCAAGATTTAAGCAATGAAGAAATGTTCAAGCTACTCGACAAATTATGGCTTCGCCTGTCTCGCCCTTCGCGTGGATAGCGCTAATACCCATCTATTTTTATAGATGGTTTATTAGTCCACTCATCGGCCCACGCTGCCGATTTACTCCAACCTGCTCTTTATATGCGATAGAAGCGTTGAAAGCTCACGGTTTTGTAAAAGGGTGTTGGTTATCAGGCAAACGTCTATTAAAATGCCATCCTTTGAACGAAGGGGGCTTTGACCCCGTTCCACCAGTCCAAAAACAAGACAGAGATAAATAACGATGGATTCTCAACGTAATATCCTGTTAATCGCATTGGCTTTGGTTTCTTTCCTACTGTTCCAACAATGGAACGTAGCTCAGAACCCAGCTCCACAAGCGATTGAGCAGGCACAATCTGGCAGCACCCTACCAGCGCCATCTTATGCAGATGACTTAGACCCAGCTCCGGGCCAACAAGTCGCTTCTGCAAAAACTATCACAGTAACAACTGATGTACTGACTCTGTCAATTGATACGGTTGGTGGTGATGTCGTTCAAGCAAACCTAAATGATTACTCTGCTGAGTTTGATTCTGAAGATACATTTGTTCTTCTTAAGAACGAACCTGGTCACCAATTTATCGCACAAAGCGGTCTAGTTGGCCCTCAAGGTATCGATTTAAGCAGCACTAACCGCCCTAGCTACACAGTTTCAGCAGACAGCTTCACGCTTGCTGATGGTCAGGATGAACTACGCATCCCGATGACTTACCAAGCGAACGGCCTTGATTACACGAAAACATTCGTCCTTAAGCGTGGCAGCTACGCAATGGATGTTGAATACGATGTAGTCAACAACTCTGGTACTAACGCGACATTCGGCATGTACGCTCACCTACGTCAAAACGTTATGGATGACGGCGGTAGCTTAACAATGCCAACTTACCGTGGTGGTGCTTACTCTACGGAAGATACGCGTTACAAAAAATACAGCTTCGATGACATGCAAGATCGCAACCTGTCTCTTAACCTAGCCAATGGTCAAGGTTGGGCAGCGATGATTCAGCACTACTTTGCAAGTGCTTGGATCCCACGCGACGAAGCAGGCAGCAACCTTTACACTCGTGTCATTGGTAACCTTGGCGACATCGGTGTTCGCATGCCGAACAAGACCATCGCTACTGGCGACGAAGCAAGCTTTAAAGCAACGCTTTGGGTTGGTCCTAAACTTCAAGACCAAATGGCTGCTGTTGCACCGAACCTAGACCTAGTAGTTGACTACGGTTGGTTATGGTTCATTGCTAAACCACTTCATACTCTGCTTTCGTTCATTCAAGGCATCGTTGTGAACTGGGGTCTGGCAATCATCTGTCTAACGTTTATCGTTCGTGGTGCTATGTACCCACTAACGAAAGCTCAGTACACGTCTATGGCTAAAATGCGTATGCTTCAGCCTAAGCTGACTGCAATGCGTGAGCGTATTGGCGACGACCGTCAACGCATGAGCCAAGAAATGATGGAGCTTTACAAGAAAGAGAAAGTAAACCCACTTGGTGGCTGTTTACCTATCATCTTGCAAATGCCTATCTTCATTTCGCTATACTGGGCACTAATGGAGTCTGTTGAACTGCGTCACTCACCGTTCTTCGGTTGGATTACTGACCTTTCAGCACAAGACCCATACTACATCTTGCCACTTCTGATGGGTGCTTCAATGTTCCTAATCCAGAAGATGAGCCCGACAACTGTAACGGATCCAATGCAGCAGAAGATCATGACCTTTATGCCGGTTATGTTTACATTCTTCTTCCTGTTCTTCCCTTCAGGTCTGGTTCTTTACTGGCTAGTATCGAACATCGTAACTCTGATTCAGCAAACGCTTATCTACCGCGCGCTGGAAAAGAAAGGCTTACATTCTAAGTAAGTTCGATAATAGAAAGAGATAAAGAAAGGCGACCAAAAGGTCGCCTTTTTGTTTTTAGCTGATTACAATTCAGCTAATTGATTAATCGTGAACGCCCCTTTTTGGCTCTCACATGCTAGCAGGCACAACTATGACTACAGATACGATTGTTGCTCAAGCGACCGCGCCCGGCCGTGGTGGCGTCGGTATTATCCGCGTTTCCGGCCCATTGGCGACTCAGGTTGCCCTAGAAGTAACAGGAAAAACACTCAAGCCTCGCTACGCTGAGTACCTACCGTTTAAATCTGACGATGGCATCGAACTCGACCAAGGCATCGCGCTTTACTTCCCTAACCCGCACTCGTTTACCGGCGAAGACGTATTAGAGTTGCAAGGCCACGGCGGCCCAGTGGTTATGGACATGCTAATCAAACGCATCCTAGCCATTTCAGGCGTGCGTGCAGCGCGTCCAGGTGAGTTTTCAGAACGTGCCTTCTTGAACGATAAGATGGATTTAACTCAAGCCGAAGCGATTGCTGACCTCATTGATGCCAGCTCAGAAGAAGCGGCTAAATCGGCGCTTCAATCGCTACAAGGCGAATTCTCTAAACGCATTAATACGCTTGTAGATTCTCTGATTTACTTAAGAATATACGTTGAAGCAGCGATCGATTTCCCAGAAGAAGAAATTGATTTTCTTGCTGACGGTAAAGTCAGTACTGACTTACAGGCTATCATCGATAACCTCGAAGCTGTACGCCAAGAAGCGAATCAAGGTGCCATAATGCGTGAAGGCATGAAGGTCGTGATTGCAGGCCGCCCAAATGCCGGCAAATCGAGCCTATTGAATGCGCTGTCTGGCAAAGAATCTGCGATTGTGACCGATATTGCCGGCACCACACGTGATGTATTGCGTGAACATATCCATATTGACGGTATGCCACTGCACATTATCGATACCGCAGGCCTGCGTGATGCCTCTGATGAAGTAGAAAAAATCGGTATTGAACGCGCTTGGGAAGAAATTGCTCAGGCAGACCGAGTTTTATTTATGGTTGATGGCACGACAACAGACGCAACAGACCCGAAAGATATCTGGCCAGATTTCGTTGATCGTCTACCAGACAACATCGGAATGACGGTAATTCGTAATAAAGCGGATCAAACCAGTGAAGAGTTAGGCATTTGTCATGTTAACGATCCAACCCTGATTCGCTTATCAGCAAAAACAGGCCAAGGTGTCGACGCTCTGCGTAGCCACCTCAAGGATTGCATGGGCTTTGCTGGTGGCCATGAAGGTGGCTTTATGGCGCGCCGCCGCCACTTGGATGCACTAGAACGCGCATCGGAACACCTTGATATTGGGCAACAGCAGCTTGAAGGCTACATGGCCGGAGAGATATTAGCGGAAGAGCTTCGTATCACCCAACAGCACCTCAATGAGATCACAGGCGAGTTCAGTTCCGATGATCTTTTAGGTCGAATCTTTTCTTCATTCTGTATCGGTAAATAACCATAAAGGCTGGCTTACGCTGGCCTTTTCTTTTGTAAGGACAGCTTAATGATCCACATTATTACAGGCAGCACCTTAGGTGGCGCTGAATACGTTGGCGATCACCTTAACGATCTTCTAGAGGCTCAAGGGCACGAGATAGAACTTCATAATCAGCCTGAATACAATAATATTCCTCAGCAAGGTACTTGGTTAGTGGTGACATCAACACATGGTGCGGGTGATTTTCCTGATAATATCCAACCGTTGATCAACGCATTGACTCAAGAATCTCCAGATTTAAGTGCTCTTCGTTATGCTGTTATCGCACTTGGTGATTCAAGTTACGATACCTTCTGTTCTGCGGGAAAATCAGTCCACAGCCAACTGAAAAAACTCGGTGCACAGCCTATTTCAGACTGCTTTACCATCGATGTATTGGAAACTCCGGTACCTGAGGATGCAGCTGAAGAGTGGTTTAACGATCATAGTGACCAGTTCTAGTCCCTCAATTTCCCCAAAAAGCGGCTTATGCCGCTTTTTTTGTCTCTGAATATCGTGATTGTGAATAACTTTTTTGAAAATAATTCGAAAATTAAAGCAAAAACCTCAACTTTCTCTGTGGATAAGATCATACATATACGGTGATTAACCTATAGTTATCCAAATAACAACTTTCTAGCCAATTCTACCCTGTGAATAAGTAGCCATTTTGATCCCAGCTAATCCTCATCATGATCAAAGTTAGATCACATACTTTGATCCAAAAAAGATCCATGATCTTGTTGATCATTTTTGACTTATCCACAGACACCCTCGATCCTAATAATAGATATAATAAAAGATCTCTATAAAGATCTTATCTATATTAATTAAAAACAGCTTTATCGAAAAATCCCAAAAACGTTTTCTCAAGCTATGAAAACAGGTAGAATATCGCTCCTTTTTATCAATCTAGAAAACGTTTGAATACCCGAGGTCGGTTCATGCTTTATCACGAAAAATTTGACGTCATCGTTGTTGGTGGTGGCCATGCAGGAACGGAAGCCGCACTCGCATCTGCACGTACTGGTCAAAGTACGTTACTACTCACTCATAATATCGATACGCTGGGACAAATGTCTTGCAACCCTGCTATTGGCGGGATCGGTAAGGGCCACTTGGTAAAAGAGGTCGATGCAATGGGTGGATTAATGGCGCAAGCTATTGATCATGCAGGTATTCAGTTCAGAACATTAAACGCATCAAAAGGTCCTGCGGTACGTGCAACTCGTGCACAAGCTGACCGCGCGCTTTACAAAGCCTTTGTTCGAAATGTTCTTGAAAACACGCCAAACCTAACTCTGTTTCAACAATCGGTTGATGACTTGATCGTTGAACAGGATCAAGTGGTGGGTGTTGTTACACAGATGGGCCTTAAGTTCCGCGCTAACGCTGTGGTACTGACGGTGGGTACATTTCTAGGTGGAAAGATCCATATTGGTATGGAAAGTTCTTCAGGTGGTCGTGCTGGTGATCCACCATCGATCGCACTGGCTGACCGTCTTCGTGATCTTCCATTCCGAGTTGATCGCCTGAAAACGGGTACACCTCCTCGTATCGATGCACGTAGCGTTGATTTTTCAGAGTTAGAGGTTCAGCACGGTGATAACCCAACACCTGTATTCTCGTTCATGGGTAGCCGAGCTCAACAGCCTCGCCAAATTCCATGCTACATCACGCACACTAACGAAAATACGCATGACGTTATTCGCGCCAATCTCGATCGCAGCCCAATGTACGCGGGCGTGATTGAAGGTATTGGCCCGCGCTACTGTCCATCGATTGAAGACAAAGTGATGCGTTTTGCTGACAAGAACAGTCACCAGATTTTCATTGAACCTGAAGGTCTAACGACACATGAGCTATACCCGAATGGTATCTCGACAAGCTTGCCATTTGATGTTCAGGTAAAAATCGTTCACTCAATGAAAGGTTTTGAAAATGCTCATATCGTCCGCCCTGGCTATGCGATCGAGTATGATTTCTTTGATCCTCGCGACCTTAAGCTGACTTACGAAACTAAGTTTATTAAGGGTCTATTCTTTGCTGGTCAAATCAACGGTACCACTGGCTACGAAGAAGCGGCAGCACAAGGCTTGATGGCCGGTCTGAATGCAAGTTTGTTTACACAAGGCAAAGAAGGCTGGAGCCCGCGTCGTGACCAAGCTTACATGGGCGTTCTTATTGATGATCTATCGACGATGGGTACAAAAGAACCTTACCGTATGTTCACGTCTCGTGCGGAATACCGCTTGTTACTTCGTGAAGACAACGCTGATATCCGCTTGACTGAGAAGTCGCGTGAACTTGGCTTGGTGGATGATGCTCGTTGGGCTCGATTCAACGAGAAAGTAGAAAACATGGAGAAGGAACGTCAACGTCTAAAAGAAACGTGGATTAATCCAAAATCTGAAGATGTTGATCAACTGAACCAAATTCTTAAAACACCTATGTCTCGTGAAGCAAGCGGTGAAGATCTTCTTCGTCGCCCTGAAATGACTTATTCACAGCTAACGGCATTGGATCGTTTTGGCCCTGCATTGGAAGATCAACAAGCATCTGAGCAAGTTGAGATCCAAGTGAAGTACGATGGTTATATCCAGCGTCAACAAGACGAAATTGAAAAATCACTGCGTCATGAAAATACCAAATTGCCTGCTGATATCGATTACAGCAAGGTGAAAGGACTTTCTAACGAAGTGGTTCTTAAACTAACGACTGCTAAGCCTGACTCAATTGGTATTGCTTCTCGAATTTCAGGTATTACGCCTGCAGCAATCTCAATTCTGTTGGTTTATTTGAAAAAACACGGCCTGCTGAAAAAAGGTGAGGAAGCATAATGAGCGCATTACGCGAAAAACTGGATCACCTGATTGGCCAGACTGAACTTGAAGTATCTGAAAAGCAACGTGGCCAATTGGTTGGCTACGTTGAGTTACTGAACAAGTGGAACAAGGCTTACAACCTAACGTCAGTTCGTGACCCGCAAGAAATGATGGTGAAACATATCTTAGATAGCATCATTGTTAGCACTCACTTACAAGGCAAGCGCTTTATTGATGTAGGTACAGGCCCTGGTCTTCCTGGGATTCCGCTCTCAATCATGAACCCTGACTGCGAGTTTTACTTGCTCGATAGCCTAGGTAAGCGTATTCGTTTTATTAAACAAGTGATTCATGAATTAGGCATCGACAACGTGGTACCGGTTCAAAGTCGTGTTGAAGAATTTCAACCAGAAGAAAAGTTTGATGCCGTGCTCAGTCGCGCATTTGCGTCAATGACAGACATGGTAGAGTGGTGTCACCATTTACCTAAAGAGCAATCCGGTGTATTTTTGGCTCTTAAGGGACAACATCCTAGAGACGAAATCGACCTGTTACCTGAATGGTGTTCAGTGACAGACATTAAAGCTTTGCAAGTGCCAGAGCTTGATGGAGAGCGTCATCTAGTTACTTTATCGCGTCAGGGATAATCAGCGAGGCCATAGTGGGTAAAATTGTAGCAATTGCCAACCAGAAGGGCGGCGTAGGAAAAACAACAACTTGCATTAATTTGGCAGCATCAATGGCGGCAACAAAACGCAAGATATTGGTTGTTGACCTCGATCCTCAAGGTAATGCCACTATGGCTAGCGGTGTCGACAAGTATCAAGTTGAAGCAACTGCTTACGATTTGCTGGTTGAAGACACCCCATTTGATGAGGTAGTTTGCAGAAGTACATCTGGCAACTATGACCTCATCGCCGCAAACGGTGATGTGACTGCGGCAGAAATCAAGTTAATGGAAGTATTTGCTCGTGAAGTTCGTTTAAAAAACGCACTCGAATCCATTCGCGACAACTATGATTTCATCTTTATTGATTGCCCACCTTCATTAAACCTTCTTACAATCAACGCGATGGCTGCGGCCGATTCCGTATTGGTTCCAATGCAATGTGAATATTTTGCTTTGGAAGGTTTGACTGCGTTGATGGATACCATCAGTAAGCTCGCTGCGGTAGTAAACGAGAATCTGAAGATCGAAGGTCTTCTTCGTACAATGTATGATCCTCGTAACCGCTTATCGAATGAAGTCTCTGATCAACTCAAAAAACACTTCGGTAGCAAAGTTTACCGAACTGTGATCCCTCGAAATGTACGTTTGGCAGAAGCGCCGAGTCATGGCAAGCCAGCAATGTACTACGACAAGTATTCCGCAGGTGCTAAGGCATATCTTGCTCTTGCAGGCGAAATGTTGCGTCGTGAAGAAGTCCCAGTATAGGTCTAACCAAAGGAATTCGCTCAATGTCTAAGCGTGGTTTAGGAAAAGGGTTAGATGCATTGCTTGCAACTAGCTCATTGGCTCGTGAAAAACAACAAGTTGCTTCTCATAGTCAGGCTTTGTCTGCAGAAGGCGAGTTCACAGAGATTGCTATCGGTAGCTTGAAGCCAGGTGTATATCAACCGCGTAAGGATATGGCGCCAGAAGCGTTAGAAGAGCTGGCCGCATCTATTCAATCTCAAGGTATTATTCAACCTATCGTCGTGCGTCCTTTAGCGTATGGACAATATGAGATTATTGCTGGTGAGCGCCGTTGGAGAGCTGCGCGTCAAGCTGGCTTAAAACAGGTGCCGTGCTTGGTCAAGAAGGTTGAAGACAAAGCTGCGATTGCGATGGCATTGATTGAGAACATTCAGCGTGAAGACTTGAATGTTATCGAAGAAGCACAAGCGCTAGAGCGCTTACAGAACGAATTCGAGCTGACACATCAACAAGTCGCCGAAGTGATCGGTAAATCGAGAGCAACGGTTAGTAACTTATTACGTCTAAATCAGCTAGAAAATGAAGTAAAAGGTTTAGTTTCCAATAAACAACTGGAAATGGGTCATGCTCGAGCATTGCTTGCGCTTGAAGGTGATACCCAGATTGAAGCAGCAAACACTGCGGCAACCAAAAAAATGACCGTGCGTCAAACAGAGCAGCTTGTCAAAAAGTGCTTAAAACCAGACGTTGAAGCAGAATCGAAGCCTGAAGACACAGAAGCTATCGAACTTTCACGAAGACTCACGGAAAAATTGCAAGCAAACGTTTCAGTTACTCGTTCTGTTAGCGGTAAGTCAAAAGTGACGATTACTCTTGATGAGCCTCACAAATTAGAGCAACTTATTGCTAAACTAGAGTACTAAATGAGATAATTGATTTAGGTCAATTATGTAATAAACAAGTAATTTCGTACAAAAGTTGTCGGTTTGTATGCAAAAATGTAAAAGATTGCTGCATTGTGATTGCAATCAATTTGGCTGAACGTATAATTTTCGCCAATTTCTCAGCACGCTTATAAGCGAGTGGTAAAGTGGGCTTAAAGAGGAACGAATACATGGTAGCGGCGTTAGCAAGACCAGGACGAGTGCTTGCAAAGCAAATGTTATTGATCGAGCTTAGCGCGGTTATATTAGTGGCGATAGGGTTAGGTTTAGCTGTTAATCCTGATTGGGGTTTTGCTGCATTAATCGGTGGCGGTATTTTTGTCATCGCGAATGTAGTTTTTTGTGTGTGTGCTTTCCTATTTTGTGGAGCTCGTGCAACTAAGTTAGTTGCGGCGTCGTTCTATGCTGGCGAAGTGCTCAAAATCTTAATCACAGTTTTACTATTCTCTATTGTCTACATGTATATGCAGGTGGAATTAATTCCCCTCAAACTGACCTATTTACTGGTTCTAGGTATTAATATCTTTGCGCCAGTGCTTTTCATTAACAATAAAAAATAGGATGAGTTATGGCTGCGCCAACAGCATCCGGATACATTGAACACCATTTACAAAACCTTTCTTTAGCTAAGTTTGGTCTTGTAGAGGAAACAAGTTTCTGGAACGTACATATAGACAGTCTGTTTTTTTCTGTGCTGACAGGGGTGTTATTCCTTTGGGTTTTTCGCTCAGTCGCTAAGAAAGCAACAGTAGGTGTACCTGGTAAGCTTCAGTGTTTTGTTGAAATGGTAGTGGAATTCGTTGGCGACAACGTTAAAGAAACTTTCCATGGCCGCAATCCTCTGGTAGCTCCATTAGCACTGACTATATTCTGCTGGATTATCATAATGAACTTGATGGACTTAGTGCCTATCGATTTCTTACCGTATCCTGCAGAGCATTGGCTAGGTATCCCTTACTTGAAAGTGGTTCCTACAGCTGATGTAAATATAACAATGGCAATGGCTTTAGGTGTTTTTGCTCTGATGATCTACTACAGCATCAAAGTAAAAGGCTTGGGCGGATTTGCTAAAGAATTGGCACTGCATCCATTTAATCACCCAATCATGATTCCATTTAACTTGGTGCTTGAGGTAATTTCGCTATTAGCGAAGCCACTATCTCTAGGTATGCGTTTATTTGGTAATATGTTTGCGGGTGAGGTGGTGTTTATTCTTATCGCGGCAATGCTACCGTGGTACTTACAATGGGTAGGTGCACTACCTTGGGCTATCTTCCATATCTTGGTTATTTTGATTCAAGCGTTTGTTTTCATGATGTTGACAATCGTTTACCTATCAATGGCCCATGAAGATAGTGATCATTAAAAAAATTTTTAAGCTTTATTCTAACTATTAATGTTAATCGGAGAACGTAAATGGAAACTGTACTAAGTTTTTCAGCAATCGCTGTTGCTATCATTGTTGGTCTTTGTGCCGTAGGTACTGCAATTGGTTTTGCTATTCTTGGTGGTAAATTCCTAGAAGGCGCTGCGCGTCAACCTGAAATGGCTCCAATGCTACAAGTTAAGATGTTCATCATCGCTGGTCTACTGGATGCTGTTCCAATGATCGGTATCGTAATCGCACTACTATTCACGTTTGCTAACCCATTTGTAAGTCAGCTAGCAGGCTAATTAACTCTTAATAGTTAATTAAATTTTTGTAGTTGATTCTTAACGAGGAGTAGCTGTTGTGAATATGAACGCAACTCTGTTAGGTCAAGCAATTGCTTTTTCGCTGTTTGTTTGGTTCTGCATGAAATATGTATGGCCACCAATCATGCAAGCAATTGAAGAACGTCAGAAGAAAATTGCTGACGGTCTTGTAGCCGCTGAACGCGCTGCTAAAGACTTGAACCTGGCACAAGCCAACGCTTCTGAGCAAATGAAGGAAGCGAAGCGCACTGCAACTGAGGTTATTGATCAGGCAAACAAACGTAAAGCTCAAATTATTGATGAAGCTCGCGAAGAGGCTCAGGCAGAACGCCAGAAGATCTTAACGCAAGCTGAAGCTGAAATTGAAGCTGAACGCACACGTGCCCGTGATGACCTGCGCAAACAAGTCGCAACTCTGGCTATAGCTGGTGCTGAGAAAATCCTTGAGCGTACAATCGATAAAGATGTACACAATGATCTTCTTAACAACATTACTGCAAAACTTTAAAGCAAGGGGCTGTATATGTCTGATTTGACTACAATCGCACGCCCCTATGCTAAAGCAGCGTTTGACTTTGCGGTAGATAAAGGTGAGCTAGACCAATGGGGTCAAATGCTTACTTTTGCTGCCGAAGTGGCACAAAATGATGATGTTCATAATTTATTAAGCAGTTCAATGACTGCTGAAAAGTTAGCTGAAATATTCATTGTAATTTGTGGCGAACAATTTGATGAATTCGGCCAGAACTTAATTAAAGTGATGGCAGAGAATGGTCGTTTAATGGCCTTTCCTGATGTTTGTAAACAGTTCTTATTGCTTAAACAAGAGCACGAGAAAGAAATCGACGTTGATGTTACTTCAGCGGTTGAACTTTCTGAAGAACAGCGCACAAGCATCATCAGCAAATTGGAACTGCGCCTAGCGCGCAAAGTTCAGCTGAATTGCAGTATAGATGAGACTCTACTTAGTGGAGTTATTATTCGAGCCGGAGACCTAGTCATCGATAACTCAGCGCGCAGTCGTTTAGACCGCCTGAGCGATGCATTGCAGTCTTAATGGGGATTGGAGCATGCAACTTAATTCCACTGAAATTAGCGATCTAATTAAACAACGTATTGAATCTTTCGACGTTGTTAGTGAAGCTCGCAATGAAGGTACTATCGTTTCTGTAAGCGATGGCATCCTTAGCATCCACGGCCTAGCGGACGTGATGCAAGGTGAAATGATCGAACTACCGGGTGGCCGTTACGCGCTAGCACTAAACTTGAACCGTGATTCGGTTGGTGCTGTTGTAATGGGCCCGTATGCTGACCTACAGGAAGGCATGAAAGTTACAGGTACTGGTCGTATTCTTGAAGTACCAGTAGGTCCTGAAATGCTTGGTCGTGTTGTAAACACGCTAGGTGAGCCAATTGATGGTAAAGGTCCTATCGAAGCGAAACTAACTTCGCCTGTAGAAATTATCGCACCAGGTGTAATCGACCGTAAATCGGTAGATCAACCTGTTCAAACTGGTTACAAGTCAGTTGACTCAATGATCCCTATCGGTCGTGGTCAGCGTGAACTAGTAATCGGTGACCGTCAGACTGGTAAAACAGCAATGGCGATCGATGCGATTATCAACCAGAAAGACTCTGGTATTTTCTCTATCTACGTAGCTATCGGCCAAAAAGCGTCGACTATTGCTAACGTAGTTCGCAAACTAGAAGAGCACGGCGCACTGGCTAACACTGTTGTTGTTGTTGCATCTGCTTCTGAATCTGCTGCGCTGCAATACCTTGCACCGTATGCTGGTTGTGCGATGGGTGAATACTTCCGTGATCGCGGCGAAGATGCACTGATTGTTTATGATGATCTATCTAAGCAAGCGGTAGCTTACCGTCAAATTTCACTACTACTTAAGCGTCCACCTGGCCGTGAAGCGTTCCCTGGTGATGTTTTCTACCTTCACTCTCGTCTACTAGAGCGTGCTGCTCGTGTAAGCGAAGCATACGTAGAAAAGTTCACTAACGGTGAAGTGACAGGCAAGACTGGTTCTTTAACTGCTCTTCCTATCATCGAAACGCAAGCTGGTGACGTATCTGCATTCGTACCAACGAACGTAATCTCGATTACTGATGGTCAGATCTTCCTACAAACTGAACTATTCAACGCGGGCGTACGTCCAGCTGTTGACCCTGGTATCTCAGTTTCTCGTGTAGGTGGTTCGGCGCAGACTAAAATCATCAAGAAGCTATCTGGCGGTATCCGTACTGCTCTAGCTCAATACCGTGAACTAGCAGCATTTGCACAGTTCTCATCGGATCTTGATGAAGCGACCAAAAAGCAACTAGACCACGGTCAAAAAGTTACAGAACTGATGAAGCAGAAACAATATGCTCCTATGTCTGTATTTGACCAAGCTCTAGTAATCTTCGCTGCAGAGCGTGGATACCTTCAAGACGTAGAACTGTCAAAAGTTCTAGATTTTGAAGCTGCTTTACTGTCGTTTGCTCGTGGTCAATACGCTGATCTAGCAACACAGATCGACGCAACGGGTGCTTTCAACAAAGAAATCGAAGCTGAGCTGAAGAAGCTTGTTGACGATTTCAAGGCAACCCAGACCTGGTAATTGGTAGGTGGTCTTAGGGCCACCTCATACCATTAACGGAGAGTAACGATGGCCGGCGCAAAAGAGATACGTAATAAAATCGGTAGTGTTAAAAGCACACAGAAGATTACGAAAGCAATGGAAATGGTAGCAGCTTCGAAAATGCGTCGTTCTCAAGACGCAATGGAAGCTACTCGTCCATATGCAGAAACAATGCGTAAAGTGATCGGTCATTTGGCTAATGGTAGCCTCGAGTATAAGCATCCTTATCTTGAGGAACGTGAAGCCAAACGTGTTGGTTACATCATCGTTTCTACAGACCGTGGTCTTTGTGGTGGTTTGAACATTAACTTGTTCAAAAAAGCTATGAACGACATGAAAGATTGGTCTGAGAAAGGTGCTGATGTAGAGCTTGCAATTGTAGGCTCTAAAGCAACAGCATTTTTCAATAACAGCGGCGCGAAAGTAGCAGCTCAAGTTTCTGGTCTGGGCGATCGTCCAAGCCTTGAAGACTTGATTGGCTCTGTAAGCGTTATGCTGAAGAAATATGATGAAGGTGAATTGGATCGCCTGTTCGTAGTGTTTAACAGATTTGAAAACACTATGGTTCAAGAACCAACGATCGATCAATTACTTCCTTTGCCTAAATCAGACAGCGAAGAAATGAAACGCAGTCATTCTTGGGACTACATTTATGAGCCCGAGCCAAAACCATTACTAGATGCACTATTAGTTCGATACGTCGAATCTCAAGTGTATCAAGGTGTGGTAGAGAATCTTGCTTGTGAGCAAGCGGCTCGAATGATTGCAATGAAATCAGCAACAGATAACGCTGGTGACATTATTGATGACTTAGAACTTGTGTATAACAAAGCCCGTCAATCGGCGATTACACAAGAACTTTCTGAGATCGTTTCAGGCGCAGCTGCGGTTTAAGCTTAGGTAAAACTAAATAGTTAGAGGATTAACGATGGCTACAGGTAAGATCGTACAGATCATTGGTGCGGTAGTCGACGTAGAGTTCCCACAGGGCGAAGTACCTCGTGTATACGATGCTCTGAATGTTAATGAAGTGAAAGAGCGTCTAGTTCTTGAAGTTCAGCAACAACTTGGCGGTGGCGTAGTACGCGCAATCGTAATGGGTAGCTCTGATGGTTTACGTCGTGGTTTGACAGTTGAAAATACTGGCGCTCCAATCTCGGTACCAGTAGGTACTAAGACACTTGGTCGTATCATGAACGTCCTAGGTGACGCAATTGATGAGTGTGGTGAAATCGGTGCTGAAGAGCATTACGCAATTCACCGCGAAGCTCCAAGCTATGAAGAGCAGTCTAACGAGACTTCTCTTCTAGAAACTGGTGTTAAAGTAATCGACTTGATTTGTCCATTCGCTAAGGGTGGTAAAATCGGTCTATTCGGTGGTGCTGGTGTAGGTAAGACCGTTAACATGATGGAACTTATCAACAACATCGCACTTCAACACTCAGGCCTATCTGTATTTGCAGGTGTAGGTGAGCGTACTCGTGAAGGTAACGATTTCTACTTTGAGATGCAGGAAGCAGGTGTTGTAAACATCGAAAACCCTGAAGAATCAAAAGTAGCGATGGTTTACGGTCAGATGAACGAGCCACCAGGTAACCGTCTACGTGTTGCACTGACTGGTCTAACAATGGCTGAGCGCTTCCGTGACGAAGGTCGTGACGTTCTACTGTTCGTTGATAACATCTACCGTTACACACTAGCAGGTACTGAAGTATCAGCACTTCTAGGTCGTATGCCTTCTGCGGTAGGTTACCAACCTACACTAGCTGAAGAAATGGGTGTTCTACAAGAGCGTATCACGTCAACTAAAGCTGGTTCTATCACGTCTGTACAGGCGGTATATGTACCTGCGGATGACTTGACTGACCCGTCTCCAGCAACAACGTTCGCTCACTTAGATGCAACGGTAGTACTTAACCGTAATATCGCATCTATGGGTCTATACCCAGCGATCGACCCGCTAGATTCTACTTCACGTCAACTGGATCCATTGGTAGTTGGACAAGAGCACTACGACATCGCTCGTGGCGTTCAGTCTACTCTTCAGCGCTATAAAGAGCTGAAAGATATCATTGCTATCCTAGGTATGGACGAGCTATCTGAAGAAGATAAGCAAGTTGTATCTCGTGCTCGTAAGATTGAGAAGTTCCTAACTCAGCCTTACCACGTAGCGGAAGTATTTACAGGTGACCCAGGCGTTTACGTACCTCTTAAAGAGACTCTACGTGGCTTCCAAGGTCTTCTATCTGGTGAATACGATGACATTCCAGAGCAAGCGTTCATGTACTGTGGTGCAATTGACGAAGCTATTGAGAATGCTAAGAAGCTATAAGGCTAACTAGGAGGCGATATGGCAGCAATAACCTTTCACCTAGACGTTGTAAGTGCAGAGAAACAAATTTTCTCAGGCCTTGTTGAGACGTTTCAGGTGACCGGTAGTGAGGGTGAGCTTGGTATTTTCCATGGTCACACTCCACTGCTGACCGCTATCAAGCCTGGTATGGTGCGTATTGTTAAGCAGCACGGCCACGAAGAAATTATTTATGTTTCTGGTGGTATGGTAGAAGTTCAACCTGGTACAGCGACTGTACTGGCTGATACGGCTATCCGTGGTGAAGAACTAGACGCAGCAAAGGCGGAAGAAGCTAAACGCAAGGCTGTGGAGAATATCCAAAATCAGCATGGCGATATAGACTTCGCACAAGCGGCCGGTGAACTGGCTAAAGCCATTGCTCAGTTACGAGTTATCGAACTGACAAAACAGCGTCGTTAATCTTTTATAAGATTACTGACTCTGAGATAAAGGCGACCTAAGGGTCGCCTTTTTGCATTTTTAGGTTATCCCGCCCTGAAATGTGTTTACACATTGAGGACTAATGATGACCCTTTTACGTATCAGTACTGGTTAAATAGCTATTACAATTTAATTTGTTAGCTAAAAACGGTTACAATATCGGCTTAATAAAAATAATGTTGGATAGGTTTACAATGAAGTTTAGCGCGGTAATTCTCGCAGCGGGCAAAGGCACTCGCATGTATTCAAACACACCAAAGGTTCTGCACACGCTTGCAGGTAAGCCAATGGTGAAGCATGTTATCGATACCTGTAATGGCCTAGGTGCGCAAAACATCAACTTGGTTTACGGTCACGGTGGTGATCAGATGAAGGCTACTTTAGCTGAAGAATCGGTAAACTGGGCACTGCAAGCTGAGCAGTTGGGTACTGGCCACGCTGTGGATCAGGCATCTGCACATTTCGCTGATGATGAAAAAGTACTGGTGCTATACGGTGATGTTCCATTGATTTCACCTCAAACCATTGAAAACCTATTAGACGCTCAACCAAACGGTGGCATCGCGCTACTTACGGTCGTGTTAGACAACCCTATGGGCTACGGTCGTATTATTCGTCGTAATGGCCCTGTTGTGGCTATCGTTGAGCAGAAAGATGCAACTGATGAGCAGAAGCTTATCAAAGAGATCAACACTGGCGTTATGGTGGCGACTGGTGGCGATCTGAAGCGTTGGTTGTCTGGCTTAAGCAACGATAACGCACAAGGTGAATACTACCTGACTGACGTTATTGCAGCGGCTCACGATGAAGGTCGTGCTGTAGAAGCTGTACACCCAGTAAGCCCTATTGAAGTTGAAGGCGTGAACGACCGCTCTCAACTGGCTCGTTTAGAACGCGCTTATCAAGCTGAGCAAGCCGACAAACTATTGAAGCAAGGCGTTATGCTACGTGACCCAAGCCGCTTTGATCTACGCGGTGAATTGCAGTGCGGTATGGATGTTGAGATTGATACTAACGTTATCATCGAAGGCAGCGTAAGCATTGGCGACAACGTGGTTATCGGTACCGGTTGTGTATTGAAAGACTGTGAGATCGATGACAACACCATCGTGCGTCCATACAGTGTAATTGAAGGTGCAACGGTCGGTGAAGACTGTACGGTTGGTCCCTTCACTCGCTTACGTCCTGGTGCTGACATGCGTAATAACTCGCATGTAGGTAACTTCGTTGAAGTGAAGAACACTCGCCTTGGTGAAGGATCTAAAGCGAATCACCTAACGTACTTAGGCGATGCTGAAATTGGTCAGCGCGTAAACGTGGGTGCAGGTGCTATCACTTGTAACTATGATGGCGCAAACAAGTTTAAGACCATCATCGGCGATGACG
>Ga0310122_10000144_pt1 | contig 44973 bp, 33 predicted proteins | sample CB6_Bottom_1051__FD_203503 | JGI IMG/M metagenome (GOLD analysis project Ga0310122, IMG submission 203503) | Marine microbial communities from Western Arctic Ocean, Canada - CB6_Bottom_1051 | ecosystem: Environmental > Aquatic > Marine > Oceanic | place: Canada: Western Arctic Ocean | collected...
TAGACCAAAATTGCGTCACCGTGAAGACCAGCTAAGTAAGGGACTCCACGGAGAAGACCCCGGGGGGGGTGGTTCGAATCCTGAGGATCTGGGTACCCCCGAGACGCAACACAACGGAACTCCCCGACGGATTACCCCTTCCCGAAGGACAGGCCCTCAGCGGCCGGACAGCGACTGCCAATTGGTGACATCCAACATGGCAGCCTTACTCGGCCGCATCCAGCACCGCGACCATTGCCGAGCGAATCGCCTCGGGCAGTCTCGACCAGGCACTCACAATCCGTAGCAACCGCGGATCATCGGGGGTCATTTCGGCGCCAACTGCACCGGATTCTGCAGCGCGCGTTTCGAAAACCCCCGTATTCCCGCTGGAAGACGCCGCAGGTTCGAGTCCCCTATCCTCCACTGTTGTAACCACTTGATCAGCCACGAGTTGTGCCCGGCACACATCCGCGGCCGCCGCTGCGGCAGACGCGGCAACAATCCAGCGAGCGATGCGAGCTACGGTCGGGCGAACGGTCTGGGCGTGGTGCCGCGTAGCCGATCGTGGAACGAACTTTCGAGGAGCCGCTGGCATGGTCCGTTTGGATTTGCGCGTCGTGTTCTGTTCCGAGCACCACGAGTGGATTGCCCATTGCCTGGAATTCGACTTGCTGGGAAGCGGAGTCAGCAAGGAGGTGGCATTGGCCTCGCTCAATGAAGCCATCTTTCTGCAGGTTCAGGCGACCGAGGAGAGCGGGAACATCGAAAACCTGATCGTGCCTGCGCCGGCTGAGTTCCTGCAGCGTTTTGCGACGGGAACGGATGTTGTGGTCGGACGGCTGCCCTTCGAGGACACCGACGTCGTCGTGATCGAAGGCGTATCGACCCGAGAGTGCGTGGTCAGCTGAGCAGGGCCGATTGAGTCGTCCCCATGGCGGACCGCCTTGCGGATTGCTCGGAGCTCAATTGTCGTTCAGACCGTGATCTCTTGTATGCAGGCGTTTCTTCCAAGTCGCCTCAAGTTCGATCACTTCACTCGGTTCCGTGTCCGGCGACACCCGCTGCAAAATGCTGAAACGCAGATTTTCTGATTCTCTTGTTCGCAGACGCTTGTTGCCACCGTGGCCTGTCTTTGCGTAGTTCTGCCACCGTCCATGGATGTTCTCTTTACCGTAGGCCGAGCCGACATATCCTCTTCCATCAGTCGTGTCGAGAATGAAGTACACGCCACGCCATTGCGACAGCCTGTCTTTGAGGCTTCGTGGAACGGCTTGCAGCTCATTCCAAGTCAACACGAGTTCGTGCCAAGACGGAATCACATGAGTCAGGAGTGACTCTTCGAGAATCGCCTCAATTGAGAACTCGTTCCGGCTGCACCATCGGCTCCAAGCGACCTCTGGTGGAGGCCACTTCAAAATGAGCTTGCCACTCCATTCAGAAAAATACTCAGTCAGAACCAGATGGAACCAAAGGCACTCTCCCTCCTCATCCGGGTGTCCATACTTCGTCAATTCTCGATGAGCAGGGATGGCCTGCCTGGCGCGAAGGTCGGTCATCCGGCTTCCCTGATTTTCGTAGATCCCGACAAAAACCGCGCGACCCGGCTCATCTCCAATCAAAGCAACAATGTGTGAGGCTCGCTCCATCTGTCCCTGGACCCTCTTGTATTGTGTCTGCTGGTAGGCATTGAAAACTTCTGCCTGTTCTGCCGCGAGCCACGGCAGCACACGCCGCAATTGCGGCGACCTGGGCCTGTGACGCAAGACAAGCGTGTTGGCCGGATCGATTGACGCTTCGTTCAACAAGTCAGTCAAATCCATGGTGTATCCGTTGTCGGCGGCGAACTTGAAAACAGCGGCGCTCTCTCTTGCGGTGACATTATTTCGGGACGTGGGATTGTCAATGTCGGACGCAATTCGACTGGTCGTGCGTTTCCGCACATCTCAGGCGAAGAGAAGCTTCTGAATCGGTGGGGACTTCGTTCAGCTCTCTCAAGCCACCGCCTGTGGCGCGTACAGGTGATGCTGGAATCCAATGAACAACTGGCGAATGGCTCCCGGATCGCCCAGTGCCGCAACGGCATCGGCCGTAGCGCGGTATTTCAGATTCAGCAGTTGCGGCAACTTTGATTCGGCGAGCTCGTCCACACCCTGCTGGACGTAGTGGTCCAGGACAAACGCCAGAAACTCTTGCTGCTCGCCTTCGTACGGTGCGAAGATTCGGTTCCGTGTCGCGATGACCCGGTCTTCACGGCTCATCGGGGCCAGTGCGAACGCGACGTAGGCCAACACGTCGAACAGATCACTCTTCTCGGCGCTGACCAGCTGCATCAGCTCGGTCAGCTGTTCCCTGCCGTACCCCTTCTCTTCAAGGCCCTCGAGCAGCTTCTGCCGCGTGTCGGGCCTGCTCCAGAGGTTCCGTAGCTCGTCCTCGTCCTTGAACAATGCGGGGAGTTCGCCGAAGAGCTGCTCCATAAACTGGGCGGCGGCCATTGGCGTCCCGTCCGGACTCCAGAAGGACGTGACCATCATGTGCTGGATGGTCCGTTCCTTGCCGTCGGCCAGAATCTCCTCGGGTGAACGCAGAGGGGCTTCCTCGGGGGCGTTGGGATTCTTGACCGAGAGGTCGAAGGTGTCCTCGTCCACGTCGGAGGCGTCCACGGACCAGGACTTCTCCGATTCGGAGAAGTCCTTCTGCAGCTCGATGAACTCGGCCAGATCGTCGTCGTTGAGGGGGTTGGTCTTGCCCATGTTCCGACCGGGATCGAGCTGGTAGAACCACGTCTTGCGTGTGGCCGAGCCCTTCTCGAAGAACAGCACCACGGTCTTCACCCCCGCCCCGAGGAACGTGCCGCTGGGGCAGTCGAGCACGGTGTGCAGGTTGCAGCTCTCCAGCAGCTCCTTGCGGAGGGCCTTGGAAGCGTTGTCCGAGTTGGAGAGGAAGGTGTTCTTGATGACCACCGCCCCCCGGCCGCCGGCCTTCAGACTCTTGATGAAGTGCTGCAGGAACAGGAAGGCGGTTTCGCCAGTCTTGACGGGGAAGTTCTGCTGGATCTCCTTGCGTTCCTTCCCGCCGAAGGGAGGGTTGGCGAGGATCACGTCGAACCGGTCCTTCTCTTGGATGTCCGCGAGGTTCTCGGTCAGCGTGTTGGTGTGGACGATGTTGGGCGCCTCGATCCCGTGCAGGATCATGTTCATGATCCCGATGATGTAGGCCAGCGACTTCTTCTCCTTGCCGAAGAACGTGTGGCCCTGCAGCTGCTCGAGCTGCTTGGTGGTCAGCTTGCCCTCACGCAGGTGGACGTAGGATTCGCAAAGGAAGCCCGCCGACCCACAGGCCCCGTCGTAGACCGTTTCGCCGATCTTCGGGTCGGTGACCTTCACCATGGCACGGATCAGCGGGCGGGGCGTGTAGTACTCGCCACCGTTCCGCCCGGCGTTGCCCATGTTGCGGATCTTGGCCTCGTAGAGGTGGCTGAGCTCGTGCTTCTCCTCCTGTGAACCGAACCGAAGCTCATCGATCAGCTCAAGAGCGTCACGCAGCGAGTACCCGCTCTGGAACCGGTTCTTGATCTCGCTGAAGACTGCCCCGATCTTGTACTGGATCGTGTCCGGTCCGCTGGCCCGTTCGCGGAAGCCCTCCAGGTACACGAACAGGTCGTCGTTGACGAACTCGATCAGGTCGTCACCGGTCACCGCGTTGTCGTGGTCGAAGGACCCGTCGGCCTGTTTCGGGGCGGCCCAACCGGCCCAGCGGTGTGGTTCGTCGATCAGGAAGTCGTAGGGCTTGCCGACGAGCTCGGCCTCCATTGCCCGTTCCTGTTCGAGGTCATCGAGGTACTTCAGGAACAACATCCACGATGTCTGCTCGGTGTAGTCGAGCTCGGTGGTGCACCCGGCCTCTTTCCAGAGGACATCGTCGATATTCTTGAAGGTCTGTTCGAACATCCGTTTCCCTGCCGCGTTCTGGCGAACCGAGCCTACCTGAAGGCGATGGTTCGAAACATCTCATGAGCCCGCAGAGTTCCTTGCGATCAGGCTGAACACGATAGCACTGTTCGGGAGATGCTCAAACCAGCCCTAGCCGTTTTCTTCAGCCTGAAACCTCTCATCGACCGAATCCACGATTCGCGGCGAAACGTCACCGAAATCACCGGCATCATTGTCGACGGTGAACAGCAGATGTCGGCAGCCGCCAGACTCCAACACCTGCTCGTTGACAATTGTTACCCCACACCCAAGGCAGTGAATCTGTTGGAGACCCGCTGTCATCACGAATCCGGCGTACATCGTGGCTTCGGATCAGTTCTCTGCAAAGCAAACAGCCACCAAGAAAGACCCTTCATTTGGTCCGATCGCCGGCAAGTCCACCGGCTGACCCGCCCGACGGCTGACGGGCACTCGGCAGGCCGGTAGGATGTGAACGGCGGCCCGCGAGTGTGCCGGGCGGTCGTGGCGGTCGAAGAGTGCGGTATGCAGTGCGGGTTGGTACAACGGCCATCTTGGACACATCACTCCTGGCAGCCACTTCACCGCTGAGACCTGCCACAAGACGCCGCATGCCACAGACGCAGGTCAACCCGGTCACACGAGAATCGCCGCGAGTTGAAGCAACGCTGGAGGACTAGCAGATGAAGATTCAGACGATCCTTGACCAAATCGACCTCGGTGCGATGGCACTTCCGGAATTCCAGAGGGGGTACGTCTGGAACCGCGAACAGGTCCGTGGGCTGATGTATTCGCTCTACCGGAAACACCCAGTCGGAAGTCTGCTGGTGTGGGTCACGCAAACAGAACACGCAGATGCCCGTGGCGACCAGGCTCTTCAACCCGGCAGCGTCAAGTTGCTCCTGGACGGTCAACAACGCATCACTTCCCTGTACGGCCTGATGCGCGGAAAGGCACCCAAGTTCTTCGACGGCGACGAGAAGGCATTCACCGGGCTGTTCTTCAATATTGAATCTGAGGTCTTCGAATTCTACGCGCCCATCACGATGAAAGACGATCCATGCTGGCTGAGTGTGACGTCGATTCTCAAAGACGGCGCCGCGGGGACGTTGCAGAAGCTCATGGAACAGCCAGACCTTGCCGCAGATCTCACCACCTATCTCAATCGTGTGAACGCCATCGAGAATATCAAGGCAATTGATATGCACGTGGAAGAAGTTGCCGGTGAGGACAAGACGATTGATGTTGTGGTCGACATCTTCAATCGCGTGAACAGTGGTGGAACCAAGTTGTCCAAGGGTGATCTGACGTTGGCTCGCATCTGCGCACAGCGTCCGGAAGCTCGTGACGAGATGAAGGCACGGCTCAGCAAATGGGAATCGGCGCGGTACTCCTTCACGCTCGATTGGCTGCTGCGCGGAATCAACGCGGTCACAACCGGCGAAGCTCTGTTTACTGCCATGAAGGACATCACTTCCGAGGAGTTCAAGGCCGGACTTGAAGCAACCGAACGGGTCATCGACCGCATCCTCAATCGGATTTCCAGCCGTCTTGGATTGGACCACGACCGTGTGCTGGGCAGTCGCTTTGCGATTCCCTTGATGGCCCGCTACGTATCGCAACGAGGAGGAAAACTCTTCGACCAGGCGGAACGCGACCGGCTGTTGTACTGGTATATCCATACGTTGCTTTGGGGAAGGTATTCGGCTTCAACCGAGAGTGTTCTGAACAAGGATCTGGAGGCGATCGAAGCGGCCGACTCGAACGGTGAGAACGGAGCTCTGGACAAACTGATCAGCCTGCTTCGTGAAAACCGCGGGGACCTACGACTGAATGAAAGCGATTTTACGGGTTCGACGAAGGGCAACCGTTTCTACCCGCTGCTCTACATGATGACACGGGCTTGCCACGCTCGCGATTGGGGTACCGGTGATGAACTATCCAATCACCTGCTGGGCCACCTCTCAACGCTTCAGATCCACCACATATTTCCCAAGAAACTGCTCTACGACGCCGGGTACCAGAAACGCGAAGTCAATGCGATCGCCAACTTCACGTTCTTGACGCAAGAGACGAATCTCGAGGTGTCAAAGCGCGATCCGATGGAGTACTTCCCGCATTTCGAGGAACGAACACCGGGATCCATTGCTTCGCATTGGATCCCAACGGATCCCGGTCTGTGGAAAACCGAAAACTACCTCGAGTTCCTTGCGAAACGCCGCACACTCCTTGCCGACGCCGCAAACCGATTTCTCGAGAAACTGGCAAGCGGTGATGTCCCCGAGGACATCGACATCGACGAAAGCGACTTCATTGGTAGAGTTGCCGAACAAGTACCAGGGAGTATCGACAGCGACGAAGAGGAAGCTCGGCTCTTGCGATGCAATGACTGGGCGGTCAGTCATGGGCTGCCCAGCGGAGCACTGGAACACGAGCTCGTAAATGAACAGGGAGTCCAGGTTGCGATCCTCGACTTGGCTTGGCCCGACGGCGTCCAGCCGGGATTGACTCAACCCGTCTGTGTTCTCATTGACGAGGGCGATGCGGTCGAAGATGCCGCGAGTCTGGCGGGTTTCCGCAGCTTCTCGTCACCTAGCGCATTCCGCAAGTACGTCACAGATGAGGTGCTGTACCAGGAACGCGATACCGCCGCGACACTCCAAGCGGTCGAACAGTGAACGATTCCCGGTCAGCAGGGTTACTGCGTCTCGCACTTCGTCGACATTGGTAAGCCAAACCACCACAACTGCTCCGACGCATCCGAACCTCGGGCATCAGGGCTCACCGCAGGCAACTCTCGCGTCCGTGCTATCAAGGTCAGGATGCCTGCCGATTCTGTGATCGTGGGAATCCGCCGAACACATGAGCACGCAGTCCGTTTCGGTACTGACCAAGAACCCGATCTCAGACGTAGCCTTCTCTTGGGACGCCATCGACACGCGGAGTGCTGCATGCGATGGCCGAACCAGAATGACGGTTGTAGAATCGCGAGAGACAAAGCGCCCGGTTGAGGGACAGGGACAATGACGCGGTTTGCGGTTATTGATGTAGAGACGACAGGATTGGGAAATCGTGATCGGATCGTCGAAGTCGCTGTGGTCGTGGTTGATTCACACGGCAGCGTACTGGATGAATACGATACGTTGATCGATCCACAGCGTGATGTTGGCCCGACTCACATCCACGGGATTTCCGCATCGATGGTGTCGGCTGCACCGCTCTTCGGTGAAGTTGCAAGGTCTCTGATAGACAGACTCGAAGGTGCGATTCTGGTTGCACACAACCTCGCGTTTGACACGCGGATGCTCGTCAACGAATACGAGCGTCTTGGCGTCTCCATGATGCCTGGCCAAGGAGCTTGCACCCTTCGCACAACCGGCGAACGATTGGAGACCGCTTGCGCGCGCTACGGGCTGCCACTCAGCGACCACCACCGTGCATTGGCGGATGCTCGCGTGACTGCACAACTCTTCAGCCGGCTTCGGGACATACCGACTGATGGAAGAGGTGCGGCATTCAGTGACCTGAGACTTTCTCTGAATCCCCGTACCCTTCGACGTGAAGGGACCCCGAAGGGCCCAACTACGGCTCTAAACCGTCTTGTAACCGCAACACGGTTTCCCACGACGAGCGGGCCGGAGCTAAGTTACCTTCACGCTCTCGACTGGGCCATGGACGACCTGGTCATCACAACGGTTGAGCAAGATCATCTTCTGGAAAAGCGGAAAGAGCCAGGAAGTGGGGGATTCCCGTAATCGGCGTTGATGACTTTGTGGAGCAACTCGAGGGACATGCGTAAATTCTACCGGTAGAGCGTCCCAACCGCGTTCTCATCACCAGCGCTGGCCCTCAGCCGTCACGTCTATCCACGCAATAGTCGGAAGACCCGAATGGTGTGGTGGTAGGATCCCCGGCCAGCCGGATTAGTTCCACACGTCGTTTATTCGGGAAACGATCATGTCTTCTGTCTTTTCCGGTGGTTCGCTCGGCAGGTGGTTTGAACAGTTGTGCCGTATTGAGCACCACCGCCTCCGCGATCTTGTCATTGAGAGCCACGAAGCACTTGGCCCGAATCGGTTGCCCCGAGCGGGTGGTGTTTACGCCTTCTGGTGGACGGGAGACCTTTGCTTGCTACAAAACTGCAATCGCGACCTCGTCCTGGCTGGTCCCGCTGGACGCTCGGTTCACCTGCACATTGACGACGACTGGCTGGGTCTCATGACCCAACAGCCCATTCCGCTCTACGTCGGAAAGACGGCCGACAGCATCGCTAATCGAATCGGTCAGCACTTGCGGCTGAAATCCATCCGAATGCTGCCGCTCGGTGGAGATGCAACAAGATCTCAACGCCCAACGACATCATGTCAACTTCGGGCCGGTGTTGAACACTTGTTTCCAGAAATCGACGATTCACGAACGTTGGTGCTCGACAACGTCGGACTCTCATTTGTATCGCTCGATGGCGACGCGCATGCTGTGAATCGCTTTTATCTCGAAGACTTGGCGATCGGTCTTATGCATCCCCCACTAAACGTCGATATCGAACGCTGATCCCGACGCCCGCTGAAAGAATGCGGTCGTGGATTGGATCTGTCGGTCACCCTGGCGTCGCTCAATGAAGCCTTCTTTATGCAAGTTCAGGCGACCGAGGAGAGTCGCAACATCGAAAACCTGATCGTGCCGGCCCCGGCTGAGTTCCTGCAACGGTTTGAGACGGGAACGGATGTTGTGGTCAGACTGCTGCCATTCGAGGACACCGACGTCGTCGTCATAGAAGGCGTATCGACCCGGGAGTGCGCGGTCAGTTGAGCCGGGCCGATTGAGTCGTCCGACCGGCACGTCGGTCCGATTGTGGCTGCTCGAGGCCGTAGCGGGCCAGCGCCGCCGGGAAGGACATATCGATTTTCCCGAGCTCGAGCAGGCCAACGAAGACCTCCACCGCATGCGTGACGACGTCGCTGACGGCGTTGTCCAAGTCGTCGTGACGCAGGTGCTCGAACGCACCCTCGGCGTGATGCCGACTTCCTAACATTCCAACTGGATCACAGTTGGAGAGAGGATCACTGTATTCTCCTCGCACACCAATCCGCTATCCAAGCAAGCCGTTCACCGACCCACGTCGGGACCAGCCGATTTAGTTACTGCATTACCGAAGTGCACCGTCACTGAGGCAAGAGGCCGTACTTGTCGGCAACGCATAAACCGGCTCCGTAGGCTGACGGTGCTCCGACGCCTATGTGCGTGGTTAGGCCTTTTCATTGCGAACGCGGGGACTGGGCACCGTTGGGCGTTTGGTTGGCTTGAGGCACGACAGGCCGTGCGGCGGGCTGCGACGTTTCCGAGGACAGCCGGTGGGTCGTGACCGTTGGTCTGTTGACGACAAACATCATGCACGGCATAGTGCACTAGACGACCGGCCTCTGGTCGCGGTCATGGCCAATTGTGTTGCACAGGCCTTCGCGTACCCTACCCAACTCAGCTGTACCATCAACACCGCACTCGCGCCAGGGGTGTCACAAGAATGGACGGTTACGTCGGTCATGCCCGGGCCAACAATCCGGAACGGTCGAACGACCCCTGCCGCTGGATCTGGTCCCATACCTCCGGTCAATGCCACAGGAAGCACAATGGACGCATTTTCATTGATGAACGACCAGACGAAGATCGTGTTCATGGCCGACCAGCAGGCATTTGAGAGCAAGGGAAACGCATTTTGTGTCTTGCAGCCGTTGATGACATTTGATGGCGACGAAGTGGAACCCGATGCCGAGGAGTTCCCGAACCGCGGTCGCGTGTGGTGGATGATCAAACGGTCCACGGCCGATGCGGTGACACCGGGCTCGTTGTGGTCCGGCGAACTGCGGGAATCTCCCGGTTTCGATCCCGGTAAGCAAGATGCAGACCAATTCCAGGTGAAGGGCGACACACTCAAGCAAGGAGCAGGTTGCGTTGAGGTGCTGTCTGTAAACGTCGCCGACCCGTATCGTGACTTCTACCTGGAGGGGGAGACGTTTCACTCTGTCCGCCAACCATGTTCGTCGGTCTTTCTGTCAGGATACCAGCGAACCATTGGTCCTCTGCTATCGATCTGGGATGCCGATTCGCAGCAGGTGTCGTTTCGGCCCCGGTCTCCAACGCGGACCGAGGCCGTAGTGGTGTCTACGGACGACTTCAACAAGCTGACCAAGACAAAGCTCTTCAGAAGGACACTAAACGAAAGCGACATGAATGCGTCGCGCGTCGACGTCACGATCGTCCTGGCTCGTGAACATTGGATCAAGTACGAGCAACTTCGCGAGGCCGGCGAAGTAGTTGACTTGGCAACAGACGAAGAAGTCATGAATTGGGCTCTTAACTTCTGCAAACTCAATCGCGCCGATCGACAACAACTTCGAGCCGTATTCAACCAGCTGCCACTGGATTCACTTGGTGAAGACGACGCGAATTACACGAAGCTTCTTCGTATCGAGGAAATCAGCAAGACGACCGACCGGCTATTCGCGCTGGGAGAAGATGTCGCAAGGGACGTTTCGCAACTAGGCGGGTTTAAGGATCTGATTGAAAAGCACGTGGATTCGATCGCCGAGCCACGGATTGTCGCGCGGATTCAGGCAGAGCAGGCACGTATCGAGGCAGAGACCGCCGATAGCCGACAGGAGTTGACGAGGGTCAAGGATGACCTGGAGCGGAACAAGGTTGAATTCGAGCAACGTGAACGTGAAATGACTGAGGAATTGTCTGCCAAGCATCGTGAATGGATTGACAATTTGAAGCATCGAGAGCAAGACATCGTCGAACGCGAAGAGGCAATTCGCGAACATGAAAGTCAATTGCAGAATCGGCTCGAGCGTGTCATCAAGAAATTCGAAACGAGCGCGCAAGAAGTGGGAGATGATGTAGTGGCAATCCTGCCGCTGCTCCAGCGAATGGGCCTCGGCACCTTGGGCGGCGCCACACAACCGCCGCAGGAGCGAGCAGAACTCCGTCTACCGCAGTACATTGGCGAAGAGCCGGAATGGACGAAACGTGAGAAGCAGCCGAGCGAAAGAGAGTTCGTTAAACAATTTCAACAGGTAGTTGCGAGTCGGGGCTTTGAGTTTTCTCGAGATGATCTGGTCAACTTCCACACCTGTATCAAATCAGGCGACCTGACGATTCTCGCCGGACAAAGCGGAACTGGTAAGAGCAGCCTACCGTACTTGTACGCCGAGGCACTCGGAGCCCGCGACCAGTTCCTGCACGTCGCAGTACGACCGGACTGGCTGGATGATCGAGACTTTCTCGGAGCATTTAACCCGCTGGCAAGGCGGTTTGATCCGGGCAATTCCGGCGTTGTCGAGCATCTGATTGCGGCCGAACTGGATGCTCAACGTGAGCACGATCGAATTTTCACCATCTGCCTTGATGAGATGAACCTCGCTCGCGTTGAGCACTACTTTGCACAATTCCTGAGCGTGCTCGAGCGTCCGTTATCGGAGCGACGAGTGACCGTATTTCCGCCTGGCAGCGTTCCCCAACGGGATGATCCGTTCGGGCCGTATCAGCACATCGGCGTCGGGGACAACGTCCGAATTGTTGGGACTGTGAACATAGATGAAACCACACATTTCTTCAGCCCAAAAGTCCTGGATCGCGCTCAAGTGATCTGCTTCAAGCCTCCGGTGCTGGGAAAGCTGACGTCCCCGGACTCCTCCGAGCGATTGCCTGGCGTCGTTCCGGTCTCTCTTGCAACCTACCGATCGTGGTCGGTCGCCGTCAACGACGATGCCGAAGTGCGGAAGCAGGTCGACAACATCGACGCGGCACTACGGGCCAGCCGCCAAGGGCTTGGTCCACGCCAGTACCTGCGAATCCTACGATTCGTCTCCCTGGCTGGCGACCTTCTTGGTCACGATCAGGCGTTGGACTACCAGGTCATTCAGGTCGTCTTGCCGCGACTTCGCAGGCACGTGCCCAAATGGAACGAGACCCTGAACGAACTGAAGGAACTGCTCCCGGGTGAACAGTTCCCCCGCAGCTACGAGATGATTGAACTCATGTCAGAGCCAGGCCACGAAAATGACTTCTTCCAGCTCATTTGAAGTTATCGTCGGAACCGGAGAATCTCAGCTCTGGCGCGGGCGGTTTGACTTGTTGGAGATCCCGGTCGTGGTGGAGGAGGCCATCTGTGTTTCAGCGGACACTTCGTTGTGGATCGAAGTGAAGTGCCCGCGAATCGACGTGCCGTTGCGTGTCCTTTTGGGGAATGAGGTGATGGCGACGATTGATCCTGGCACCCCCAGGATTTCGATTCCGGAATCACAGTACTTCCATCACGAGTTTGGAGAGAGTCAACTCGTTCTCGAACAGCTACCAACCGAAAGGAACATGTTTCGTGAGACCATGCTGTGCCTGCCGATCCACGTCGTGCCCCGGGACTCGGTGGTCAGAGACTATCATGTGATGGTCAAAGACGTGGCACGTGTTCATCAGGGACTGGCTTACGACATCATGGGGCGGACGAGCCATTCGCAGTCACTGAGTGACGTCGAGGTGCGGACGACGCAACCGGACTTTCAGGTCGAACAACTTCGACAACTGCTCGAGGAATTCACCGAATGCGTAGCAGCGATCAACCTGCAGCCATCCAGCAGCCTCACCAGACAGACTGTCTTGGCAAGATATCGAGGAGGAGATCATGTGTCGCCGAGCAGCGTGGCGGCCTTGGCGCGTGATAGAAAGACCCGTATCGACTCAACAGGCGCCGTTCAGTTTCTCGATCGCGCCAGAGTCTCCCGCCCGATAGCCCACACGGACATCGCCGAGCATCGCCACATTGCAGAGACGCTTCGGCAGTTGCGGGCTCGAGGGCGAAACGTCGCTCTGCATTGTCGGCGGACGGCCGAAACGGTGAAGCGGGAGGAAGCGAGGTGGCAAAGTGATGACCCGCGAGGTGATGCGATAAACAAGCTCCGCGATCTGCCGAGAGTTGTGCTGCTCGAGGAACTGGCGGACGAAGCTTCACAGTTGGCTGATCAATTCGCATTTCTGTTGTCTTCAAGTGACATCCTGCGATCGGCCGGTCAACCGCGGAGGCCATTTGGGCCAACACCGATTTTCATGGGGAGACCCGCGTACCGCCAGATGTTTAAGTTGATTAGCCAGGCGAGGGTGTCGTTGGGATTGCTTGTCGATGGCGAGTCACTTCGGGTCGCGTTCAGGAACTTGGCGACTCTGTATGAGTACTGGTGCTTCATACGTGTGGTCGACTTCCTGAATGGGCATTTTGGGCCTCCGGAACCACACATGACCTACGATCTGGTCGACGACGTGTATCGCCCCACACTCACTCCCGAACAGGCGTTCCGATTCCAGGTTGAAAGAGGACTGTCACTAGTTGTCACATACGAGCCGCGATTTCATCGCGAACCGGATGCCCGGCGATTGGACCATGACTTCGCTGCCGCATTTACCTGGCATTCCCTGTGTCCGGATATCACCATTGAACTGAATCGCTCCGGAAAGCGAACGGTCCTGCTTGCCTTGGATGCGAAGTCGACTGAGCGTTTCCGACCAAGAGCATTTCGGGGAATTGCCGACTACAGCAGACAGATCTACGAATGGCGGACCGGATACCAGCCGATCAAGCAGGTCTTCCTGTTACATCGCGACCGTGAGAGGCAACCTGAGGCAAACCTCCCCATGTATCTCAAACAGAGGATAATTCCCCAGGACTCGGTGGTTCTCGGTGCCGTTCCCTGTATTCCCGAGCATGTGGGCGTTGCACCCAGGAGACTGCAGGAGGTTGTCTCGCTATTCCTGAGGAGATATGCCGGGATCGAACTTGAGACACTTCAAGAGCCCGAGGAACAATGACGTCAACGGGAAGTAGCGAGCAATACGGGGACCGATGCAGTCTCACATCCCCAGCTTGGCTACCCAGCTTGTTCAACCGACTTATGCGGTTTCTCCCAGGCTCACAACATCGATGCAACCAGAAGTGGGTGACACGAGGTCTCGGTTACTCTGGCCACTGAAAGCGTACCCAGACGCCTCACGGCGAAGACGCCCCGAAAACGCCTCATCAAGTCTCCTTTGCTCGCACCAGACCACTCCAACACGATCCGAGACTTTCACGACGGCGTTCGCCATGAGCGAATTAGCCCACAACCCGCCGTTCGCCAGGGCGCCGCATCAACGCCAATGTTCTTTGAGACATCCTCGGGAGGACGACGAGCGTCCTCGACCAGGGCAATGTCTGCGTGGGTCGACAACAACTGCCGCCACGCGGCCTTTTTCACGCTGATGCTCCAACTGGATCAAGGTTGGGAAGAGGGTCAACCCCGGTTGACTTCAAGCCGCAAACGCCGCAGCACAGATCAGTCGGTCTTGAAATCCCAATCACTGTCCTGATCGAAACCCTGCCTGTGAAGTCTCGACACCTTGTACTTCAGGCTGACCATATGCAGCCCTCGCACCTTTTCTGGAGGAATGTTGAACTGCACGATCGTACCCGGACCGCGCCGCACCATGTAACCATCCACCTGAGACAGTCCCACTTCCTCTCCGTCAATCCGCGTATCGTATATCTCGGCGCCGATATACGGTATGGACACACGCATCGCCATGCCGTTGCGGATCGGAGCATCCGACACTTTTCCGGACTTGTAGCCCAGAGAGTAATGAGGCGGCGTTCGTATACTCACCGGGAGGCCTTTGACAAACTCCGCAATGTACTCATGCTTGATTCGTGGGTGTTTGGCCAGGTTCGTCATGATATCCGCCCTGGTCCCATAGCCTATCCACTTTTCAGATGCCTCGGTTGTTGTCGCACAGATGCTCATGATCCTGTTGTCTGTCAGACCGGGAGACCGATGATTGGCACCACCACCAAAATGGATCTGGTTCATTTTACGCCATAATTCGACACGACTCTTTCTTCGTTTCTTTGCCGTGTCGCCCCAGGCCGCAATGCTTGTCGACCCCCATCTGCCCACCTGCCTGCTCGGGAATCCCGGATAAAACTCGTTTCTCCAGGTTTCCGTTCCAATCTCCAGCAGTCGACGGGCCCTGGCCACCACTGCAAAGTCATAAGCCGCCTCGCAGTTGTATGCAAGCGTATGGTAACGCAGATACAGATAGCTCATGATCGTCTGCTTGTCGCCAATACGATAGTAGTTGTGCTCGCGCCCCGGGATTCTCGACCCTATCTTGATCCTTCCGGAATCCATCGCGGGCCTTTCTGCCAGGCACCCCGCCTTCTCCATCGCGCGATTCATCTCTTCAACAATCAAGGGCTGGAAGCTGTGAGCGTTGAAATCGCCCCACGAAAAGCCTGTGCTCCCGGCCATCGTCATGCCACGCTGCGTGCTATGGATATCCATCGAAGCGTCCGGGTGATACTCTTCGGCCACACTCAGGATCGCCAGCCCTTCCGGATTCTCTTCAGCCGCCGCATCGCCGAACCAGTACTTCGTGTCGTAAATGTTGATTCCATACAGATTCCACGCGGTGTTCGTTTCACCTCTTCTCGAATGGTAGGGCCTGCCACTTCTTCTGCGAGCATCCCATCCGTCCGGGTTAACACAGGGCATGATCAGAACGATACTCTTTTGCCTGATTCTCTTTACCGCCTCGGTCTCACTCAAGAGCCATTTCGTCAGGTGAAGCAGACTGGTTGCTCCAATCTCCTCACCGCCACAGTGAGTTGATGTGAACAACACAATGGACTTGTTGTCGTCAGAGGTCTTCTTGTCTGTGATCTTGACCAGAAGAATGGGTTTCCCCAGGACACTCTTGCCTCGTTTCTCGACCTCCATGATCCCCGGATGTGTTGCTGCCCATCTCTGAAGCCCTCTTTGCATTTGTGCAGAGGAAGGGTCCCTGGCGAACTTGTTGGCTTTCTCAGGGAATGGTTCCAATCCGGCTACCAAGGCTCTGATCTGTTTTTTGACCTCGCCGTTGGTTTGTGTTTTGAGCAGCAGATTCAGCCGGTTGATAGATGCCCGGTGAACCACTCGAGTCAGCTGACTCAATCCATGAACAGCCCGCCCTTTTGCGCTCGGGCTGAAGGAATTGTCCTTCAACACCTCATAGAACACCTCTTTGGCGCGTTCATCTTTCTTTTGCGAAAGCACGTCGACTAACGCATCTCTTGCAGCCGGGCGTTTTGACTTTTGCAAGGCGAGTATTGTTTTTGGTACTGCTCTGTTGTCGAGCTTCACCAATTGCTCTACCGCTTTCTTACGCAGACGGTCATCCTTTTCTCCTTCCAGGGTGGCCAGTAACTTTGACACTTGCTTATCAAAGTCGTCATGTGCCGCACTGGCTGATTCAGGTCCGGCCAGCAGACCTGCGATCAGTAGTACTAATGCCAGTCCCATCTTCATGGCAGTCTCTCCTGCGTTGTTCCTAACGACATGACTCTCAACCGTGAATTCACTTCCGAAACGCAACGTCACGCCCATCCCGCCGAATTCATTCTTCCAGCGGAAGAATGTCAATCTCACAAGGCATGACCGCTGCTGAGGTCGTCAACGGGCTGCCAGGCTCATCAGTCTTTCGGTTCAACGGCGCTGAACCACGACACCGGGAACACTCGCAAACGCATCTCGTTGACCGTGCGCTTCAACGCACCGCCGACATAGCGATAACGCCGATGCGTGTAGATCAGGTAGACCGATTCACCGATCACTCGAACTCGCGGGGCCCGGTTCATGTGGAACTCGGCGCCGAGCATCTCGGACTCCCTGGGAACCGCGCGGGGTGTCTTGAGAAATTCGACCCGATCGCCGGCCGGAATCCGGGTGACTCGCTTTTGTCCGGGTGACATCGCCACAGTACGGAAGTTCGTCCAGGTCGTGCCATGGTCTCGGGAGATCGCCGAGGTCAACCTCGCACGGTAGTAACCAGTCTCAATCTCCCGCGTGCTGGCCTGGTTCCAGACACACAACAGCTCACCACTCACCGGCAACCGTTGCAGAGAGATCTCGGAGTTGCTGCTGAGCAGCCGGGTCAACTTCACCGCACTCCAGGTCCGGCCCCCATCACGGCTCTCGCTGCGTGCGATCCGCTGAAACGATGTTCTCATGAACATCAACAGCCGATTGTCGGAAGTCTCGACCACCGTGGGGACTTCGCAGCTTCCCTGCTGCCGCCCTCCGTTTTCCCAGACCCAGAGACTGTCGCGAGACTCTCGCCAACTCTGGCCCTGGTCATCCGAATAAAACGCCGTGCAGATTCCCAGGCCCCGGTCCATCGGTTGCGTCCGCCAGTACTCGTTGGGCAGCACCAGGCGACCGTTCCGGGTCTGGATCAACCAGGTCGGGTTGGCCGGCGAGCGAGGCCAACTGACACGGATCGGAGGCAACCAGGTCTTTCCCTCGTCATGAGACCGGCTGAAAAACGTACCGTCCCCCTCCCCCACTCCTCCGCCCTGCGACGGTGGGATCGTCTCGAACGTGACGGCGATCGCACCCGACTTCAGCCTCAACAGGCTCCACGGCCGAACGTTGCCCTTCATGATCACACGGCCCGCGGCATCCCGAAACGGCCCGACACGGGTCCAGGTCCGCCCCTTGTCGACCGACCCGATCATCTCGAGAGTCCGGTCGATCGCCAGCAATCGGCCTCCCTCGAGCAGCACCGGACCGACAAATCGAAAACCCACGGTGACCTCGAACGACTCACCAGCCATTGCCGGACACCCTGCCCCGACCCCTGCCCTTGCCCCTACCAGAAAAACACCGAACACCACGATCTGTCTCAACACAATCGTCTCCTATCCGAACCACTCGCACCGCGGTCGTATCGTCCCTCGATCCCGCCGTCAACTCGTGGCCTCCAGAAAACAGCCGCTCTGTTGAACATCGCAGGCTCCGCTCATAGAGTGCCACGCGACCAGAGGACCTGTGAATCCCCACGAACCTGACGAGAACTGGCGATGGACAACGTGAACGGTTGTTGGCTTCGATTTCTGCGTCCCGTTCTGCCGTGCCTGCTGACGGTCGTTGGCCTGGTCTGTCATCTTGGCACGACCGGTTGCCTGGCCGCCGATTCGCCAACGACGACCTGGGCGGAGGGGCATCCCGAACTGCTGTCACTCTTCGGACGCCCTTTCTCTGCGGCGGGTATGCAACACCGCAAGAACCGCTTCCAGCCGTGGCCTTCAAAGGAAATCTCCACCAGGCTCGCCGCCTCACAACCCACGCTCGTCCTCGGTCCCGAGAACCAGTTGATTGCGCATTGCTGGTCAAGCATCGCCAGATCGACTGACGGCGGGACGAGCTGGACGAGCCTGGGCTCACCGCCTCGGGGATTGCGGACCCCGGCCGGGAGCAAGGTGCTCAACAACAGTTTCGACGGCTGTGGCATCACGGCACGAGGCACACTGCTGGCCCATCTCACCGTGCAGTACAACGACGGCGGCCCCTACGTGGGATACTCCGATCCCAGCTATCGCGCCGACCTCTATGTCACACGGTCCACCGACAACGGCAAGACGTGGGACGTTCCGGTTCAACTCAACCGCGGTCCGCGGGAGAACGCAGGCGGCCATCGCTGTCGATTTACGGCTCTCCCCGACGGCAGCGTCGTATTGGCCATGGGAGCCTGGTTCCAGTCGCTCCGCGGACCGCTGCCCAAGTCGAAACAATTCGGACAGGCCTTTCTCTGGCGATCCACCGACGACGGCAAGACCTGGCAGCGGGATTCTCGGTCCATGTGTCGGTACGGAGCCGAGCCCGACATCCTCGCCCTGCGCTCCGGTCGACTCCTGGCCACGGTTCGCTACCAGCGTCACAAGTTGCCCGGTGACCCCGATTCGCTGGCCGCTCCCCACCTGTTGCGTTCCGACAAGGCGCCTTTCACCAAGAGCAGACAGACCGGCAAGGGGTTGGTCGCCCGCAACACGGCCATCCTGCACTCCGACGACAGTGGCAAGACCTGGAGCACACCGCGGCTTGTCACCGGATTCGACGAACAAACGGCCTGCCTGGTGCAACTGCCCGACAAGACCATCCTGCTGGTTTTCGGACACAAGACCGACGGATCGGGACAACGGTTCATGGTCAGCCACGACGAGGGGCACAGTTGGAGTCGCACCATCTTTCAACTGGGCCACAATTGCCAATACGCCAGTACGGTCCTGCTGCCGGGCAACCGGCTGGTGACCGTGTCACACCGAATCATCAAGGGGGTCGGCATTTTCCATGCCCGACAATGGTCGCCACCGGGCAGAGAAGCAGCCGGCGGCAGCGGCTTCTGGGTTCCCAGGCCGGCCGAACCCCTGGGCATCGCCAGGTCTCGATGACCCGGACCCGTGGAGGCTCTACCCGGCCATGAGGCCGCCATTTCCCCGCGCGGACGACGAATCGGTAATCCACAGGAAACACCCACAAAAACCCGCACCCACCTCTGTACAAGCCACGACCACTGGTCACGACACGGGAGTTTTCTGCTGCTGATCGCCATGGCCGCGATCACGCTGGTTGCGGCTCGTGGTCCGCCGGAATCCGCCGGTGCACCAGAGATCACCGGTCGGATCGTGGTCGCACATGGCCCCACCGGTGACGACACCGCCGCCATCCAGTCCGCAATCGACACGGTCGCCAGGACCGGCTGAGTGGTCTTCTTTCCGGCGGGTGTCTACCGACACACGGGGCTCACCGGACGCGCCAGCGTGCCTGGTCTCGCGGCCGATCATCGAGATCATCGAGATCATCGAGATCATCGAGATCATCGAACTGTCTCACACCGGCATCGAAACTCACGGCATCACCTCGGTCCTGGCCCCCTGGTACGACGGCTCAACCGACGTGGCACATGTCAGTGTCCAGCCCAACACCGTCGGAGGTGGCAGTTCCGGCACCGGCGTGTTGTTGCTGGGGTACGGCTCGAGTGGCTGGAACATGAAATATGGCAGCCAGGCCGAACGGAACCGCTCGCTGATCCTTCCCGAGAGACTCGATTTCGATCCGGGTGAAGACTCCAGCAGTCCTCGCGGTGTCACCTTCGGCCAGGTCGTGATCGACCGCGATGGGGTGATTCACGCCAGGGAATTCAGAAAACTGCCCGACTGATCGCACACGTCAGTCGGTGGGCCAGGTGGTGCCGGGTCAACCGAGTCCCGACCCGGCACATGTCGCGTCCGCATGCCGACGAGCGAGGTTCGGACCGGACGGGTTGAACGCCGGAGCCGGGGTGAGCAGACTGGGTCTTTCTCTGATCCTGAGGAGGACGATTCATGTGCCTGCGGTTGATCTGCCTGTCTTCGCTCCTGACCTGCCTCTGCTGCGGCCCGCTGCACGCCCAGGCTCTCAAGGCGCCTCCCGGTGCGTTCAAGGATCTCGATGACGAGATTCTCGGCGATGCACTGATCATTCGAGGCAAGCAGCTGTTCATCGATGATCACCTGATCGCGGACATGCACGGTGTCCGGAAACAACTCAATCAACCCGTCAAGTACGGGAAGAACCCCGTTCTGAAGCGAGACAAACCGTGGGAAGTGTCGGGGCCCGGTTATGCGACGATCATCTACGATTCCGAAGAGAAGCTGTTCAAGGTCTGGTACGAGAACTGGGACCAGAAAGAGCCATCGAGCACGTTTCTGCTGTATGCGACATCACTGAATGGCATCGATTGGCGGAAGGAACTCGTCGACAAAGAGAAGCGGACCAACCGGGTTGCCCACCCGAACATCCCAGGCATCCAGGCAGAAGGCATCATGAAGGATCGCCTCGAAACCGACCCCGCCAAGCGCTACAAGATGCTGTTCAGTTGTCGGCCCGATGGGACGGAAAAATCGCTGATGACAAGCGCTGCCTATTCCGCGGATGGAATTCGATGGACGGCGTACCCCAAGCTGCCGATCATCCCGTTCAGCGATACCCAGATTTGTCCGTTCTGGGACGCCAGGCATCAGCGATACGTGGCCATCCTCCGCTTCGGTCCGCCCAACACGCGAATCGTCAGCCGCATCGAGAGCGAAGACTTTCTCTCGTGGTCGTCCAAGGTCACCGTCATGCGGCGGACCAGGATGGACCTCCCGCTGAACACCCAGTTCTATCAGACCGCGCCGTTTGCCTACGGCAACTATTACTTCGGTGTCATGGCCGCCTACCACAACGAATCACTCAAACCGATCACCAAAGAGGCCCCCTGGACCGACCGCAAGAACCTGCATCTGATCTATAGCCGCAACGGACTCACGTGGTCCCGAGTGGGGAAACACGGGGCGATCCCGGCTCGCGAATTGAACCAGGACAAGGACTGGAAACAGATTGCCATCGACGCCGTGTTTCTCCCGTACGGCAAGAAGGACAAGCAATGGGACTGGGGAACCGTCTCACCGATCTTCACTCCCGAGCCGATTGTCGTGAACGACGAGATCTGGTTTTACTACATCGGAATTGACGCAAAGAACTGGTGGACCTGGTCCGGAGATCCGCCCAAGCTTGACCCGATGCCCAAGCATCCCAACCCCGGGATCGGCCTCGCCAAGTTGCGAATCGATGGTTTCGTTTCAATCGATGCTGGGCCCGACGTGGGAACGCTCACAACCAAGCCACTGGTGTTCCTGGGTGATACGATCGTTGTCAACGCCAACGCACGAGGTGGGTCGCTCGTCGTCGAAGCTCTCGACGCCAAGGGAACCGTCATCCCGGGGTTCGCCCGTGGCGACTGCAAGCCGATCACGACCGACAGTGTCCGTCACGTCGTGAACTGGAAAGGCAGCCCCGACTGCCATCTCCTGCAAGGCCGCCCGATCAAGCTGCGGTTTCTTCTCAAGAAGACGAAGCTGTACGCCTTCGAGGCCAGGATCCGACGAAACCACTACCTGCAGTCGTACAACTGATTCGGTACAGCGTGCATCTCAACGATCTGCCCCCCCCTGCCCCTGGCCACCTCTCCCAACATGGCCACTGATCATTCGCAGTCTCTGCATCCCGGGCATGCTGCAGAAGTCGCCCCGCGTGGCTGGTACAGACAGAGTCGAACTGGGGATTGTGTTCAATGAGACAACGACTTGGAATCACGGCTCTGTTTGTTCTGGCGGCAGGTGTGTCGTTGGTTGCCGAAGATCGGTACGAGTCCTTTGACAAGAACCCCCACTGGGACTCCCACAACAATCGTCCATCCATCGCACTCCGAAAACTCGTCAAGCAGGATTTTGGCTTCAGCCCGACGCATCACGCACGGGGGAAGCGGCCGGGCGAACTGGGAGGAATGGTCCACCCGTCTGCTCAACCAGCCTATTACGCAAAACGGATTCCGACGAGAACCCTCGAACATCGCCTCACGGCGTCGGGGACCGTCAACTGCACGGGCCGTCAGTTTCACGTCCTGGTCGGCTTCTTCAACAGCAACACGCTCAAAGAGTGGCGAACACCCAACACGATTTCGCTGCGGTTGTACGGACGGGGGGACGTGTTCTACGCGTATGTTGAATACGCCACATCCCGCTGGCGGGCGGGGGGCGACAATCCTCGCCCCTTCCCGTTTCTTACCGATCCCAAGACGGGAAGCCGTCAACAAAACGGGTTCGCCGCCAACACGGTCCACCGCTGGTCGCTGACCTATGATCCCCTGGGCAACGGTGGAGGCGGCACTGTGACTGCGACGATCGACAATGCCACGGCAGTCTGCCACCTCGATCCGCACCACAAGCAGGACGGAGCTACCTTCAATCGTTGTGGGCTGATGACCGTCATGAAGCACTGGGACAGTGGCGGTGAGTTGTGGTTGGACGACATTACGATCAACGGTCGGACCGAGACGTTTGATCACGACCCCGTCTGGGAGTCTTTCCAGAACCGCCGCAAGTACTGGTCCACCGATGTGCGACCCCTGTTTGATTTCGGTTTCAGTCGGACGCGACTCTCCGGGGGCCGCAAGAACGGAGAATTCGGCGGCCTGGTCTTTCGTGGTGACTGCCGCTTTGCCGACCGCATGGCGTACTGTGCCGATCGACTCGACCAGCTATCGCTCGCAAAGCCGATTGCGGCCGCCGGCAAGATCTCGCTGCACCGCGCCGTTTCCGACAGCACCACGCTGATCGGGTTCTTTCATTCGACTCGCAGCATGAAGCCCAGCAACTCGCAGTCCTCTGCAACGCCGGACGACTTCCTCGGCCTCGCCATCGAGGGCCCCAGCCGTGACGGTTTCTTTCTGTACCCGCTCTACCGGTTCCATGGCGACCTCAGTCGAGTCGCCCGGGGGACGGATCGACCGGTGATCCTGCCCAACCGGAAATCTCACGACTGGACCTTTCGATACTCCCCGACCGGGGCGGGCGGACGAGGCAAGATCACGGTCACTCTGGATCGCAAGACAACCGTTCTTGAACTGGGACAGTCTCACCGTTTGGCCCCAACCCGCTTCAACCGTTTCGGGATCATCACCACGTGGATCGATGGCAATGGTCAGCGGATCTATTTCGACGACCTGAAATATACGGCCAGTCAGAAGTGAGCGAGTGATCCTGACCGATCGCTTCGACACGCCCCGGAGACCCACCAGGCCCTGGTGCCTCTCGCGGCCAAACTCCGGCCGACTGAAAACATCCTTGAATCCAGTGCGTTTGAAGACAACGCCGCTGGAGGTGTTCGGACGCCGACGGTTGCTCTGGACGCCGTCTACACATCGGCCGGTTTGAGCGAGAATGTTTCACCATGAGTGCACCCGGCCGCTTTTCACCCATGGACAAGACAGCCTGCTCGGTCGTCTTGTAGGTGGAACGATGGCGATGGAAGGTGAGCCGATTGATGATGCAGTCAAGGCTACGATCACCAGGAACACCGTCCACAAGCTGCTCAGCCACTCGCGCAGGAATCTGTGGCATGTCTGAATGGGAGCCGATTCCGAATAAGACTCCGATTGGTCATTCCGACATCAAACCCGCGTGGATCAAGACGCGGAAGGACCTGGCAGAGGCACAGAATGTTGCCGAGGCATTCTCGAAATACCTCACCTCCAGACCATCCAGCAAGCGGGCTCCATTCGACTACAGGCGGCACATCTGCATCATCGAGCGGTTCACATCCACCCGTTCAAGAACGAAAATGGTCGATGGGCACGACTTCTTGCCAATATCTGGCTGGCAAGCCACGGCACCCCAATTGTGGCTTGGCCCGAGGAATCCCAAGGCGGTTTTCGGAGTCGTTGTAGCTCCGGTCGCTTACTCGCTGACCGCACCCACACCGCACCCACACCGCACCCACACCGCAGCCCCACCGCAGCCCCACCGCAGCCCCACCGCAGCCCCACCCTGTTTCTATCAGTGGAAGGGAGAGACCGTCACGGGTTGAATGGTGGGGCTGGAATGGGAACACTGGAGGCGTTGAGGCTGGTCAATGGACCGGCGCACGACCTGAAAGGAAATCGTCTCATGACTACCAACCACCAAACCTCACGACGTCAGTTTCTCGGAGGCATGGCTGCCGGTTCGGCCGGCCTGTTGCTCTCGTCGGACAACCGGGCAGCCGGTCAGCAGTCACCAAACGAACGTCCCGTTTTCGGCACGATCGGTCTGCGAAACCAGGGATGGGCGATTACAAAAAAGTCCACCAAGTTTGCCAATTTCGCGGCGTTGGCTGACGTGGATGCGAACGTACTGGGAGCCAACGTCGAGAACGTCCGAAAGCGACAAGACAAGAAACCGGATTCCTACAAGGACTACCGCAAGGTCCTCGACCGCAAGGACATCGATGCCGTGATGATCGCCACTCCCGATCATTGGCATACGAAGATTGCTGTTGAGGCGATGCTCGCCGGAAAAGACGTCTATTGCGAAAAGCCGCTCACGTTGACCATCGAGGAAGGAAAGCTCATTGAAAAGGTAGTCAAGCAGACAGGACGCGTATTCCAGGTCGGCACGATGCAGCGGACAGAATCGGGGCAACGCTTCCTTCAGGCGATTGCCCTGGTCCGTGCTGGCCGCATCGGAACGGTCAAGAAAATGACCTGCGGGATCGGTGGTTTCGGCCCGTCACCGAAGATCCCCATCGTTGAAGTCCCCAAAGCTCTCGATTGGGACGTCTGGCTCGGCCCGGCTCCCGAGGTTTCTTATCGAGCCTTGCCCGAGATCCGCAAAGGCTACGGTGGCGGCGTGCCCCTCTACAGCAATTGCCATTACGCGTTCCGAAACTGGCACGAATACTCCGGTGGCAAACTCACCGACTGGGGCGCGCATCACGTCGATATTGCCTGCTGGGCCATCGGCGCCAGCGATACAGGGCCGAGCAAAGTGACCCCGGTCAATTTCGAATTGGCCGTCGAGTACAAGGACGGTCATCCGCTGGTAGACGATCAGTACAACATCGCAACCAAGTTCAATGTGCGGGCAGACATGCCCGGAAACGTTGAGCTGTTGATCACCAACGAGGGTGATAACGGGATTCTGTTTGAGGGAACAGACGGACGCTTCTTCGTGAACCGCGGCAAGATCGTCGGCAAGCCGGTCGACGATCTCAAAGACAATCCGCTCCCGGAAGACGCCATCGAAGAAGTTTACGGCGGGCCGGTGGCCGAGAACCACACCGCGAATTTCATCGACGCCATGAAATCTCGGAAGCAACCGATTTCCGATGTTTGGACTCACAACCGGATGCTGGAAATCTGCCACCTGTCGAATATTGCCATGCGACTGGACCGTGAACTCGCGTGGGATCCGGTCCAACGCGAAATCGTGGGCGATTCGGAAGCGAACTCTTTCCTCTCAAGGGAAAACCGCAAAGGGTACGAGATCAACATGTGAGCTCGCGGCCGAGGATCACTCGGCGAACTACGGTTGAACCTCGATCGCCCCGCGCGAAGACTTCCTCGACCACCTCGCCACCATTCACCGTGACAATCTCGCGGCGATTGTCGTGCTTGTAGACGAACTTGTACTTGTCGATCGCCAGCAACCGGTCTCCCTCGAGCAACACCGGGCCGACGAATCGACAATCCACAGGAAACCACCATGGAAACCCGAATCCACCTCTCGACACGCCACGATCACTGGTCGCGACACGGCGGTTTTCTACTGCTGATCGCCGTGGCCGCGATCACGCTGGTTGCTGCTCGAGGTCCGGAGGAATCCGTCGGTCCACCAGAGATCACCGGTCGGATCGTGGTCGCACACAACCCCAGCGGAGACGACACCACCAACATCCAGTCGGCAATCGACACGGTCGGCAGGACCGGCGGCGTGGTCTTCTTTCCGGCGGGCGTCTACCGACACACGGGGCTCACCGGACGCGCCAACGTTCACCTGCAGGGACTCCACGTCGGCAGTGTGAAACTGGATTACACCCCCAGTACCGGAGACGGGATCACGCTGGTGCCCGATCCGGACAACTTCATGGTCTCGGACCTGACACTGACCTCCAGTGGCCGGTCCTCCGGCTGGGGCATTCGGGCCGAGGGAGGAACACAACGGTCCCTGAGAATCGAACGGGTGAGTGTCAACGGTTTCACCAACGGGATCCGGATCCCCAACGCCCTGTGTGTGACCATCCGCGAGTGTCGAATCGGTCACACCTACCCGAACAACCCCAGGGGAATCGGCCTGCAGATCGGCGACGGTCGCAACCTGGGTGGCAACGGGGTGACGATCGAAGACTGTTACTTCAGCAGCCTCGACAAGGGAATCGTCACCTACGCACAGGCGTGCCTGGTCTCGCGGCCGATCATCGAATTGTGTCACACCGGCATCGAAACTCACGGTATCACGTCGATCCTGGCCCCCTGGTACGACGGCACGACCGACGTGGCTCATGTCAGCGTCCAGCCCAACACCATCGGGGGTGGCAGTTCCGGCACCGGCGTGTTGTTGCTGGGGTACGGCTCCAGCGGCTGGAAAATGAAATACGGCGGCAAGGCCGAGCGCAACCGCTCGCTGATCCTTCCCGAGAGACTCGATTTCGGTCCCGGCGAAGACACCAGCAGTCCACGCGGTGTCACCTTCGGCCAGGTCGTGATAGACCGCAACGGCGTGATTCACGCGAGGGACTTCAGAAAACTGCCCGACTGATCGCACACTCTTGTCGGTGGGCCGGGGCACTTTGTCCGGGATTCCCGGGTGTGTGGCTCGGTAATAAAGGAAGAACTGGCCGTTGTGTTTCAGCACGGTCGCGTAGGCGCTGTTGTTTCCGTCCCAGGGCTTGTTCAGCGTGATCGAGTCGTTCTGTTGAACTTCTGTTGAACTTCTGTCGAACCGGGCGATGCAGCTGCCCTCGCAGGGCCCCGGCTTTTCTGGCGATCACATACTCGTCGATCAACGGCCTCCAGCGGCCTCGACGAACTTGATCGTGGGATGCCCGTCGGCTGCCGAAGCACGCTTGAACGTCGCCCCGGGCCGACCGGTGTCGTCGAAGAAGCCGCAGTTGCGGAGGTAGAAGTGACCACCCTTGGCACCACCGGAGAAATCGAGCCGGTGTCGTCCCCCGCCGGTTGGATCCACCGAGAAACGGGCTCGGGTGCATTCATGCCATTGTCCGTCAACGTCACGGACCCACACGTTGCCATACAGAGCGCGACGGCCGATGTACCCATGGACCGGGGAGAAGCTCTCGAGGAAGGAATGGAATCCACGCAGGTTGGTATTCGTCCTGGGCCGACGAAAACTCGCAATCAGTCGCCATTGGTTGGCCGCCTTGTCACCAAACCACGATGTGTATGTCGTATTCCCCTTGCCGTCGGGCTTCACCTCGGTCAGGAAACGATAACACGTCCCCGCCTTCCACGGATAAACCAGGTAGCTCTGGCCACCTGACCCCTCGTTGCCGAACTTGCCGACGTGGACCTTCGGGCCACTGGCCAGGGCGGTGATCCGCTGGTCCTTGGGAATGTCGCGGGGGTTGTTCGTCTTGAACGGACTCCAGACAGAGAACAGCACCCGTCGCTCACTGGCGCTGTTCACCTGGATACCCAAGTATCCCTCTCCGAACCCGTTGGCCATGAAGAACGAACCGATCGGGTCCTGCCCCGTGGGAACGGTGATTTCCGTGTAGGCATAACGCAACTTCCGATCTCGTGGAACCTCGTAGCGAAGATGCACCGATGGCCCACGACGTCCCCAGTAGAACATGTTCCCCTTGTTGGTCTTCACATAGTCCACGGCCAGCCCACTCGTGTCCGAAGTCACTCGCAGCGAATCGATTGCCGCGTAGACATCTCCGGTCCGCTTGACACCCATGAAGTCGACACGAACGTATCCGGCCTTCGCGATCCTGGTGTGACCAATCCGGCGATCAGCCAGTGCCGCACCTTCGATCACGGTGCTGAACTTCTTCTCGCCAATACGGGTTACCAGCGTGGAACGACCGACCTTTGTCCCGGCCTTGATCGACAACTTCAGCTCAGCCGGGCGATCGACGTGAAAATAGACCGAGAACACGGTTTCAGGATCACCCCACGTGATCGTTCCATCTCGTTGAAACCCACTGCCACCCGGACCCGGTGCCGTGCGAAAAGCATTTCCTGCCATCGGGATCGACCATTCGGCGGCCTGACACGGTCCGACACATGCGGCTGCGGCAACGGCGAATCGCAGGCATGAACAAAGCACCAACTTGGCCTTCATGGCAGTGATCCTCTCATGAGAGGCCAGGCTGCGAGCTCGTTGGTGGCGACGTGGAACTGCCCCCGCAGCCAACGATCCCGATCAGCAGTAATCCTGCCAGCCACCGCTTCATGACGCCGTTCCATCGCCAACGAACTCCAGAATCAGGCTAGCACATTGGTCAGGCCGGGACAAAGAGGCAGATGACCGAGTCGGCATCGACAGATCCAGCCGGGTCCGGCGTGCCGAGGAACACTCGACCCGGGACGTTGCACCGGATCGGACCTGATGGCTATCTTCTGGCAGACCGGGCAGGATCGTCCGTATCAATCTGATTGCATCCACCTCGGAGAACTGAGATGTCGGTCGCGCGGTTCCCACTCTCGCTACTCCTGGCCTCGGCCCTCTGGATCTGTGCAACGGGCGACCTGCTTCGGGCCGCCGACAAGCCGACCTGGCCGCAATGGCGTGGTCCCGAGCGAAACGGACACGTGAGCAGTGGAACGTGGCCGTCGAGCCTGAAAGAACCGCACCTGGTCCAGAGTTGGCGAGTCGAAGTGCCTCCCAGCTACTCCGGCCCGGTTGTTTCAGCCGACAGGGTGTTCGTCACGTATTCCCGGGGCAAGGAACACGAGGGGGTGCGTGCCCTGGATCGGCAGACCGGCAAGGAGGTCTGGAAGTCCGAGTGGAAGGGTGCCATGACGGTGGCCGGTCTGGGCACCAGCATGGGGAGCTGGATTCGTGCCACGCCGGCCCTGGACGGCAAGCGGCTGTACGTCGCCGGGATGCCGGACCTGCTGGTCTGTCTCGACCCCAAATCGGGGACCCAGCGATGGCGTGCCGATTTCCACGCCCGTTATGGAACACTATTGCCCGAACTCGGATTCGTCAGCTCGCCATTGGTCGTCAAGGACGGAGTCTACGTGCAGACGGCCGACTCGTTCGTCAAGGTCGACAAGAAGACCGGCAAGAGCGTGTGGCGATCCCTGGTCCGCCCGGGCAAGCCCGGCCAGAAAATGGGCCAGGGCTCTTATTCCTCTCCCGGCTTCGCCGTGATCCATGGCCGGCCCCAGTTGCTGGTGGCCAACATCGATACCATCGCCGGAGTCGACCCGTCACGAGGCACGGTCCTCTGGAAACGCGTGCTCGACAGCTACGACAAGGGATGCATCCTGGCACCGATCGTCTACGGCGACGGCATTTTCACCAGTACGCGGGCCAGCCTGACCGGGCATTACCCTCTGACGTACCGCAACAAGACCTTCACCATTTCTGACGGCTGGAAGAACAAGCTGATCGTCTACATGTCCTCGCCGGTCGTTGTCGGTGACCACGCCTACGCCCATCTGAAGAACGGTCGCCTGGCGTGCATCGACCTGCGGAACGGCAAGATCAACTGGATCTCGAACCGTACGCTGGGCAAGTACTGCAGCATGGTCTGGCAGAAGGACCGCATCCTGGCACTGACCAACGACGGTCGGCTGCTTTTGATCGAGGCCAATCCCAGTCGCTTCGTGCTGGTGGACTCTCGCAAGATCTCCACAGCCGAGACCTGGGGCCACCTCGCCATCGTCGGTCAGCAGATCTACATCCGCGAGCGAAACGCGATCGCTGCCTACAGATGGGAGTAGGTCATCCGGACACCGACGTGGGTTTTCGGACGCCGTTTACACATCGGCCGGTTTGAGCGAGAATGTTCCACCATGAGTGCAGACAGCCACTTTCCTCCGATGGACAAGACAGCCTTTTCGGTCGCCACGCTGCACGAGCCTCCGGATGATCTCCAGTATTGGCTGTCGAAGACACCGCAGGAACGGCTCGAGGCGGTCGAGGTAACTCGGCAGGTACTGTATGGCTACAACCCAGCTTCCGCCCGACTTCAGCCAGTTTTTGAGGTTGCTGAACGCTCACCGAGTTGAGTACCTGCTGATCGGCGGCTACGCGGTCGGATACTACGGTTACGTTCGTGCCACCGCCGACATCGATCTGTGGGTGTCAAACGACCCGGAAAACGCCGAACGGATCGTCGCAGCCGTCAAGGAGTTCGGCTTCAACGTTCCCAATCTCACGCCCACGCTGTTCACCAAACGTGACAGCATCGTGCGGATGGGACTCCCGCCGCTTCGAATCGAACTTCTGACGACCATCTCGGGCGTCAAGTTCCAGCCATGCTATCTGAGGCGAGTGGTCGACGAACTGGACGGTATCGAGGTCCCGATCATCAGCCTCGACGACCTCAAGGAAAACAAACGCCAGAGCGGCCGCGACAACGACCTGCTCGATCTCAATCGTCTGCCCTAGCAGCCCGTTGAAGAACCGGAGCAGCGTGTTGGACCCGTGGCATCATGTCACTGTTTCCGGAAGAACCTGACTTCTTCAACAGGCTGCTAGCAGGCTGTTGAAGAATTCCGAGTGCTACATCGTGCGGTCGATCCGTACGTCGGACAGCGTGACGTAGCCCTCGGGCAATCGCTGCCTCCAGACCGGATAGTCTCGCTCGGGTCTCAGGATGTGAGGGTCACCTTCCAGCGGGCCCATCGGTGCCACGTCCAGCGGAAACAGCACCAGCATGATGTTGACGTTGACGTCGGACAGAACCCGCTCCAGCGGCTTGATCCCGTACATGTCTCCTCGGTCGTGACGCACACCCAGAGGCGTCCAGTTGGCCGGGTCGGCATCGAGCACGATCGTCTGTTCGGCCAGGGACTCGGTGACCTCGAAGGGTCGGCCACTGCACAACCAGCCGCTGGTGATGCCCTCGACATTGCCCTGGATCAAGAGCATCAGCTGCGCATCCAGGGCCTGCAGTTCGCCCGAGACTCCGATCGTCAGCTCGGAACTGGTGAAATCCGTCGGGCACCGCTGGTCGATGAACCGGTTGGCCCCGCCAACCTCGCGGTAGACCTCGCCCTGGGGCCCGGTCGTCGAGAGGCTGAAGACCATGTGCATGTAACCGGCGCCCGGTGGCGCGTGGTTGTAGTCGATCCACCAGGGGCTGCGCGACGTGAGTTGCCCGTCGTGCCACTCGAGCGGCTTGGGGCCTGCGGCGTTGCTGATCCAGCCGTACCAGCCGCCTGGCCCGCCAGCGAACGACTCGTGATAGCCCTGCCCCGCCATGATCCTTGCCCCTGATCGCACCCCTGCCCAGCTAGTCGGTGTCGGCCCTCAGCACCGATACGAATGCCTTCTGAGGAATATTGACCTGTCCGAACTGCTTCATCTTCGCCTTGCCCTTTTTCTGCTTGTCGAGCAGCTTGTTCTTGCGAGTCACGTCGCCTCCGTAGAGCTTGGCGGTCACGTCCTTGCGGTAGGGCTGGATGGTCGAGCGAGAGATGATCGTGCCACCGATCGCGCCCTGGATCGGGATCTTGAACTGGTGCCGAGGAATCGCCTCGGCCAACTGCTCGCAGTAATGAACCGCCCGCCCGCGGGCCTTGTCGCGATGCACCAGGTACGACAGCGTGTCGACCGGTTCCTTGTTGACCAGGATGTCCACCTTGACGATGTCCGTCTTCACATATTTTGTCGGAGTGTAGTCAAACGACCCGTAGCCGCGAGTGATCGTCTTGAGCTTACCGTAGAAGTCGAACAGCACCTCCCCCAACGGCATTTCGCTGATCAGCTCGACACGCGATGCACTCAGGTAGCTCATCGTCTGGCTCTCGGAGCGGTGCTCGCGGCATAGCTCCATCACCGGCCCGATGTACTCCTCGGGAGTCATGATCGACGCCTTGATGTAGGGTTCGGCAACCGAGTCGATCGCCGAGGGATCCGGCCAGTAGGTGGGATTGTCGACTTCGCAGGTCGTGCCGTCTCTGAGCGTCACCTGGTACTGGACCGACGGGGCCGAGATCACCAGCCCGATGTCGAACTCGCGACGCAGCCGCTCCTGAATCACGTCCAGGTGCAGCAGCCCCAGAAACCCGCAGCGGAATCCGAACCCCAGTGCTGCCGAGCTGTCTTTTTCATACGTCAGCGACGCATCGTTGATCGCCAGCTTGTCCAGCGCCTTGGTCAGGTCCGGGTACTCGTCGGTGGACATGGGGTAGATCGACGAGAAGACAACCTGCTTGGCTTCCTGGTAGCCGGGGATCGGCACCTCGGCCTGGCGATCGCGGTGCGTGATCGTGTCGCCGATCTCGATATCTTGCACGCTCTTCACGCCCGCGACAATGTAGCCCACTTCGCCGGCGGCGAGTTGATCGCGGGGTGTAGCGGTGAGCTGATTGAATCCCAGCTCCTCGATCGTGTAGTCCCGCCCGGCGTGCATGAAGTGGATCGTGTCGCGGGTCTTCAGCGTGCCTTCCATCACACGGCACTGCAGGATCACACCGCGGTAGGAATCGAAGTGTGCGTCAAAGATCAGAGCCTTCAGCGGTGCGTCGGGATCTCCGACGGGGGCCGGCAGCTTCTCGACGATCCCCACCAGCAGGTCCTCGATCCCCTCACCCGTCTTGGCCGACACCGCAATCGCCTCGAACGGGTCCAGCCCCAGGTCGGCGTCGATCTCCTCGCGGGCCTTATCGACGTCGGCAGCCGGCAGGTCGATCTTGTTGATCACCGGCAGCAGTTCGAGTTCGTTTTCGAGGGCCAGGTAGAGGTTGGCCACGGTCTGGGCTTCGACACCCTGCGAGGCATCCACGACGATCAACGCACCCTCGCAGGCCAACAGCGAACGCCTCACCTCGTGAGAGAAGTCGACGTGACCGGGCGTGTCGATCAGGTTCAGCAGGTACTCGGTCCCGTCGGGGGCCTGGTAGTCCAGCGTAATCGAGTTGCTCTTGATCGTGATGCCCCGCTCACGCTCGATGTCCATCGCGTCGAGCATCTGGTCACGGAACTCGCGCTGGGTCACTCCACCACAGGCCTGGATCAAGCGGTCCGCCAGCGTGGACTTGCCGTGATCGATGTGGGCGATGATGCAGAAATTGCGGATGTGTTTCATGATCGGGATGATCAGCATGGCCGAGCGACTGTCGAAGCAGCGTCTCAGCAGATGCTGATCACCACGACGCATTTGGGCAAGTGATCCGAACCACTCGCTTCTCAGCCAGCCGGTGCCGCCGGTCCGCGTCCTACTTCTGAAACCAGAACGAGTAGAGTTGCGAGTTCCGCATGGTGACTCGCAGGCTGGTTGCCTCTCCGACCCGGCCCATCGCTGCCCGGGCCGTCGACTGCGACCATTTCACCTCCCTGCGAACCGTGTCGGTGCTGTCCGGTTCCGACTCGGCGACCGATTTTCCGTCGGCGTCGAGCAGTTCGACCTTCAGCTCTCCGAGGCGTGAATTCGCGTTGATGTGCAGCTTGCCCGGCGGCAACACGAACGGTTTGGTCACCAGGGTCCCGGTCTTGGCCGAGGCGTCCAGCGACACGAAACCGTCTCGACGCAAGACGGCCAGGCAGATTGCACCAAAGTCGTTGCCCAGGCCCGGCTTCCTCAGGTGCTCACCATTGGGATACTTGCCCTTGTAGATGAATGTCGAGCGGTACTTCAGCCCGGTGTAGTAGAACCACAGTTCGTCGTCGCGGAGGACCGGTGCCGAGGGGCAGAGGATCTGGGTCAGGTCGTACGCTCCGGACCCGAGCCGCGAGGGTCCGATGAACGCTTGGCGGTCGCCGAGCCGGATCCACGTCTTCAGGTCGCGGCTCATCACCAGCTTCACCACGTGGAAGCCATCGGTGTTGGGGTAATTGGGCACCATGCCGGTGGAATGAAACATCGACGGCATCCCGATGTAGAGCCCCTCGTAATAAAACGTCCCCATGTTGTAGACATCCACCCGCCAGACCTTCGGGTCGACATGAAACGTCGGTTGATACGACGTGTCGGCCAATCGTTTCGAGATCGTCTCGCGGCCGAGTTTCTGGTCGAACTTGTCGGCATGAAAAATGACGCCGTAGTCCTTCCAGTCGCGGAAGTCACGGCTGGTGGCCACGGCGACCGACCGGCCAAATGGCCCGCCACGTTTGATGGTGTGGATGAACAGCCCGTGTTTCGGGTCGAAGCTGAAATTGCCCTCGTCGGAACTGGGTATCTTGTCGACCTCGACCCGCGTCCACCGTGCTCCGTCGGGCGAGACGGCGAAACCGCGGTTGAGCAGCGGTGCCTTGTAGCGACGAGCGAGATCCGGCTCGTTGGGGTCATAGATCGCGAGCATGATCTTGATGTTCGACTTGGCCCCGGGGGTCCAGTGCAGCCCGTCGCGGCTTTCCCACAGGTTCTGGTCGATCCCGATCACCCACAGCTTGTAGAGCTTCGCCACGGGGTCCCATTGGGGAGCGGAACGGGTCTGGATTGTCTTGCTGGGGTCCGGACTGCGGATCACCGCTCCACGTTTCGTCGGAGCGTGCATCGTCCGCTGCAGGCCGCTTTGGCTGGCCACCAGGTGATCGTCGAGAAACAGCTGCCGTTGCGAACCGATCTCGATCGGATCGGCGGCCGAGGCGGGGGCCGAGACAGCCAGTACTGAAAGCCCGATCAGCCGGAGTACGGTTTTCTGCATGGTGCTACTCGAAGTCTCGTTCTGCGTCCTGAGGTTTTTCCCGATGTTCCCGATACACTGCCAGTCGTCAAGGATCTTATACTGTTCGGCTCACCACATCCCCTCAACCGCCCCCCCCCGGGCACTCTGGAAACGCCACGTGTCAGATCCTGCTGCAACGCCCGGCCAGCCGCCGCCGACCGACGAAGCGTTGCTGGCGGCGATCGACATGATCGAGCGGGTCGCCCTGGACCGCGGATTGCTCGCCGGCGTCACCGAAGCGGACCGCAAGCGGATCATCCAGGCATCCGAGCGGATCGCCCGTCCCGACCGCAGGTCTCGCAAACGACTGCTGCGGGAATTCAAGAACCGCGAGCAGGCCCAGCTGGCCGAGCACAAGGCGGTCGACGAACAGAAGCTGGCTCGCACCGGGATCCGCACCGAGCCCAGCTCTCGCCACTTCAAGAAAGCCTGCCCTCCGGAACCGTTCACCCCCGAGCTACCGCCCGAGGGCGAATGGAATCCCGAGAACTTCATCGATCAACTCGACGTCGCTCGCAGTTGCTACATCTGCAAGCGGGACTTCGAGTGGATCCACTTCTTCTACGACGCGCTGTGTCCGGATTGTGCCGAATTCAACTGGGAGCGACGCCAGCGGACCGTCGATCTCCCGGGGCGGTACGCGGTGCTGACCGGCGGCCGGGTCAAGATCGGCTTTCATGCCGCGTTGAAGCTGCTGCGAGCCGGATGCCACGTCGTGGTCACGACTCGTTTTCCACGCGATGCCGCCAAGCGGTTCAGCTGCGAAGAGGACTCCGGCGACTGGACCGATCGGCTGCAGATCCACGGCCTCGATCTTCGGCACACGCCCAGCGTCGAGGCGTTTGCCGATCATCTCTGCCAGACGCTGCCACGGCTCGACTTCATTCTCAACAACGCTTGCCAGACGGTCCGCCGTCCGCCGGGGTTCTATGCTCACCTGATGGCCGACGAGCGAAAGCTCGACCACGCGCTCCCGGCTGGGGCCCGCAGGTTGCTCGAGTCCTACGAGTCGCTGCTCGCAGCGAGTCCGCAGCCACAACCGAACGCTGTTGCGCTGCCCGAGCAGGTCGGCAGCAGCCTGGCCGGGATTCAGCGGGCGGCTGAACTCTCGCAGATCCCACTGCTTCCCGAAGACGCCGAGACGGGCCAGCGGCTGTTCCCGGCCGGAGAGCTGGACGGCGACCTGCAGCAGGTCGACCTGCGTTCGATCAATAGCTGGAGGTTGCGGCTGGCGGAGGTTTCGACCGTCGAGCTGCTCGAAGTCCAGCTCGTCAATTCGATCGCCCCGTTCCTGCTCAACGCGCGACTCAAGCCGCTCATGCTACGGGTCTCCACACGCGACAAGCACATCGTCAACGTCTCGGCCATGGAGGGTGTGTTTTACCGGGCCTACAAGACCGACAAGCACCCGCACACCAACATGGCCAAGGCCGCACTCAACATGCTGACCCGCACCTCGGCGCAGGACTACGCTCGAGACGGGATCCACATGAACAGCGTCGACACGGGCTGGATCACCGATGAGGACCCTGCCGAGATCGCTCGACGAAAGACCGAGGAGCTCGGCTTTCATCCGCCGCTGGACCAGGTCGATGCGGCCGCACGGATCTGCGACCCGATCTTCTCCGGCTTCCTGTCCGGCGAACATCAATGGGGTCAGTTCCTCAAGGACTACCAGGTCGCCAACTGGTAACCGAGTCTGCGTTCGACCGCCCTGCCCCGCATCACGCTCCAAGCAACTCACGGTAGATCCCATGGCCAAGCTCACTGAGTGGTTCAAACAGACTGTCGGATCCCTTGTCGACCCTGAACGCGAATCACGGATCCAGGGCCTCGAACGGGCGATTCGCAAACAACTCAGCCGCAAGAGGCGCGAATTCTCACTCGGTGAGGCCGTCGCTGGGATCGAACACACTCAACAGGATCTCGAAGTCGCGGTGGATCGCTCGTATCGCAGGGTCCTGGAACGGGCCTGGGCAGACGAGCAGTTGACCTCATCAGAGCGGGACTCGGCCGAGTGGCTCGCCGAGGCGTTGGCCATACCGCCCAGGACCGTGTCGAAGATCAACATCGAGTTCGCCCAGGGCGTGTTCGGATCGGTCCTCGCCCGCGCGATGGAGGACGGAGTGCTCGATCCCCATGAACAGCAACACCTCGAGCAAATCGCCTCGTCAATCGGTTGCTCGATGCCCCAGTTGGCACGGCGATTCTTTCAGCACGAGGCGGAGGGCTTTCTGCGAGGAGTCTTCATGATCTGTGTTCAGGACGGCCACATCTCGGACGACGAATGGGCTCATCTGCTCAATACAACCGAGACTCTCGGACTCAGCCGCAGCGAGATGCTGACGGCGATCCAGCCCCAGGCACAACAATTCGTCGAACACGTCCTTGCCGATGCGAAAGCCGACAGGCGACTCTCGGAGACCGAAGAGTCCACTCTCAATTGGCTGATCGACAACCTCGGAGTCTCGTTGAACTTCCGCAACTACGTCGAGGGTGAACTGCGATTCCTGAAGCAGTGGACCATGATCCAGGACGGTGTGCTCCCGTCTATCGCACCTCCCGCTTCGATCGAAACCCGTGCCGGAGAACTGATTCACTTTCATGGCAAAGCGACCTGGATGTACACCCGTCACCTCAAGAGCGGACCGATAACGGACCGTCATCATGGAACGCTGACGATGACCGACACGAGGCTGATCTTCTCGTCGCCATCCAAGTCGCAGACGATGAACTACCGTCGGGTGATTTCTCATCGCGGCAACGCAGAACAGATCGAGGCCCAACTCGATGGCAAGCCCGTCTCCACGTTTGTGCTGAATCCACCCTCGCCGATCTCGTACGTCATTTTCCGAGCCGCGGTTGGGATGGCCAACCAGACCAAGGTGGCCACCGCCGACCACTCGCGTCACATTCCCAGAGACGTGCGGCAGCGGGTCTGGCAGCGGTATGGAGGCCGTTGTGTTGAGTGTTCTGCGACCGACTACCTGGAATTCGACCACGTCATCCCGGTTGCCAAGGGTGGCAGCAATGCCGAGAACAACGTCCAACTCCTTTGCCGTCGCTGCAACCAGAAGAAGTCAGACAAGATCTGAACGTGTGCTCTCTCGGCCAAACTGACTGGAATCCGGTCGGTTCATCGGGATTCCAGCCGTCTCTCAGGTGAGCCACGCCTGCGTCGGGCGCCCGGGTCAACTGGCGACCTTGAACCTGCGATTGACTTCTTTCCAGTCAATGTGATCCATGAACTTCTCGATGTACTGCGTCTTGCGGTTCTGGTAGTCGACGTAGAAGGCGTGTTCGTAGACGTCAATCACCAGCAGCGGCGTAGCCATCCACAATGGCCCCATGGCATGTTGATCGCTGACCACGTTGTAGAGTTTGCCGTTGAGCGGATGAAACGCGAGCATGGCCCAGCCGGCGGCGGACTTGGCGCTCGCCTGAAAGTCATCAGCCCACTTCTCGAGTGAACCGAATCGCCCTTCGATGGCCTTGCGAACTTCAGCTTTCGGATCATCGGCCCTGGGCACCATCGCATCGAAGTACAGCTCGTGCAGCAGCACGCTGTTGCCCTTGGCTGCCCGGGCACGTTGGATCGCCCCGTACGCGTTGGGATCCACCTGGCTGCCTTCGATGATATCGGATTGCAGCTTGGTGTCGGCGGCCACGTAGCCACGCAGGGCGCCGCCATAATGCGCGGAGTGATGCGGTGCAATCTGTTCGGCACTGAGGAAGCCGGGAATCGATGTGTAACGCAGTGGCTTGGGTCGGCCGGTAATCAGGCCGCTCTTGTGAACATCGATCTGCTCGTCGGCTTCAGAGAGACCGGTGACAACGAAAGTTCCTGCGGCTGCGCCGGAAGAGGCGAAGAGGAAACCGCGACGTGAGAGACTATCCATGAGTGTCACTCCTGATTCGGCGTTTGACGTGTTTTGGTTGGCTGACAAAACGAAGGCGGGATCCGATTCGGACCAGAACTCTCGCCTCCCGGTGACCGCCCCACCCGAGAAACTTCACTAGCCAAACCGAGAGACCCGAAGCGGGCGACGAACGACTACTTCCAAGTGTTGTTCTTTAACGGCTTGCCGTTTGTCGTCAGGATCTGGAAGTGGTGAAACCCGGCGTTCATTCCCGAGTAACGCCAGACCACCTTCTTCTTTCGAGTGATCTCGAACAGCTTCACCTGTTGCCCCCTGGCGTGATAGCTGGAGATGACCGTGTTTCCGTTGGGCAATCTCTGGGCACCGCACGCGTCATCAAAGAGCCGCTCCTTCAGGTCCTCGTTGGTGACGCTCCAGACAATCTTCCCTTCGGCGTCGACTTCGATGATGCGGTTTCCGTTGGTGCAGGCAATCAGGGTGTTGCCGTTCCCAAGCCGGATGGCCGTAAACGGCCAGTCTCTCTTCGCGCGCCCTCGATCGTCGGTCGCAAAGGAACGCACGACCTTGCCGGTGGCCGGGTCGTATTCTTTGACGGCAAAATCGAGAAGATGCGGCGCGAGGTAGTTGCCGTTGGGCAGCATTCTCAGCATCCGCGTCTGCATGTGGAAGTTCTGTTTCTGGCACTGCAGCGGCGTGGTCTTCAGGACTTCGCCCTTGCGGTTGATCACAAGCGCCCGCGGCTGCGGACCCAGTACGGCGACCAGCAACTTGCCGCCCGGCAGTGGCTGCACCGTGCTCGTTTCCTTTTGCCGAGCCTTGTACCCAAAGACGATCTTGCGGGTCTTGCGATCCACTTCCACCACTCCGCCGTTGGGAAAACCCTTCGTCCCGTAAAGGGCCAGCAGCACGTTGCCGTTGGGCAAGACCCACCCGTCGCTGGCCGGCATGTCGAACTTCCAGGCAATCGCCCCCTTTTCGTCGACGATCACCGCCCGGTTGGCCTTGCCAACTCCCAAAAACGAGTGCGTCACGATGGCATCGGCTGCCCTCAGCTGTTGGACCCCGACGGCCAAAGACAGGGACGCGACCACGAGCAACGTCGTCACGCTTCGGCTCGCCCAATCGGGCGACCGGCCGGGCCTGCTGGTGGACTGCGTCATGGCTGGTTGACTCCCGACGTCACGTTTCCTGTCCAAGAACCGAATCTCTGCCGCATTCTGCAGAGGGAATACTGTAGCGGTAACTGAACGGCGGTGCCCGACGTACGGTCGACAAATCTTCGTGAGGCGCGGCACGTTGAACGTGTCCCCGCCGCGGCTCAGGCGGTATGCCTCATTGCCCCTGGAACCTGATACAACGTAGAAGCGTGGCCTGGAAACCCCGAGAAAGGTGCCCGATGCGAGAACTGCCGACCGCCCTGTTGGGCCTCGTCGTCCTGTATTCGATTGACCTGTGTGCCCCGCCGCTCGAAGCCCAGCAGCCCGCAGGTCGACGGCCCGCACAGGGTGATCGCGAGTTTCCAGGCCCCGGCGGCCCACCTCGACTGCCACCGTTCCTGGCGCCCTTTGACACCGATCGGGACGGTGAGCTTTCCGAGGAGGAAATCGTTAACTCCGGAGCGGTCCTACGCAGGCTCGACAGGAATCGAGACGGGCTGATCACCGACGATGAACTCGGGCCTCCCCCGGGCCGAGCCTTTCCCGGCGGAAGAGGCCCTGGCGGCAGAGGCTTTCCCGGAGGCCGAGGCCCCGGCGGGCCGATGAGGCAGGAACGCAAGCTCGTCAAGGAATTCGACACCGATAAAAACGGACGACTCAACCTCGCCGAACGCACCGCCGCCCGCAAGTCGCTGGGTGAGCAGCCGAGTGGTCGAGGACCGGGCCGTCGTGGCTTTGGGCCTCCGGGCCGACGCGGCCGAGGCCGAAATCGACCGCCCGCCTCACCCGGCTCCCAACTGGCACCCTCGGATGTCCCACCCGTCTCCGATAGGCCGCTCTACGACCGCGGCGTGCTGCGCACGCTGTTCCTGGAATTCGAGAGCCAGCACTGGGAGGCGGAACTGGCCGACTTCAAGGACAGCGATGTCGAGGTGCCCGCTGCGGTCACCGTCGATGGCAAACGCTATCCCGACGTCGGCGTTCACTTCCGTGGCATGTCCTCCTTCCGAAACATCTCCGCCGGCCACAAGCGGTCGCTGAATCTGTCGTTCGATTTCGTCGACCCCAGCCAGCGGCTCTACGGATACAAGACGCTCAACCTGCTCAACTGCATGGGTGATCCGTCGATGATGAGCACCGTGCTGTACTCGCACTTGGCCTCGCCGCAGATGCCCGTCCCCAAGGCCAACTTCGTCAAGGTCGTGATCAACGGTCGCAGCTGGGGCGTCTATGCCAACGTCCAGCAATTCAATAAGGAGTTCCTTGCCGAACATTACGGAACCAGCGAGGGAGCCCGCTGGAAGGTCAGTGGCAGTCCGCGAGCGGATGGAGGGCTGAGGTACCTGGGCGAAGACGTCGCGGATTATCGTGAGCGGTTCGAGATCAAGTCGAAGGATCGTCCCGAGTCGTGGCAGGCACTGATTCGCTTGTGCCACACGCTCGAGACGACTCCTGTCGAGGAGCTCGAAGAGGCACTGAAACCGATCCTCAACGTTGACGGCCTGCTGTGGTTCCTGGCCTTTGACGTGGGGCTGGTCAACAACGACGGCTATTGGACTCGCGCCAGTGATTACAGCATCTACCTGGATCCCAAGGGCAAGTTTCACATCCTGCCTCACGACATGAACGAGGCATTGCGAGGCGGACCCGGTGGTCGCCCCGGTGGCTTCGCCGGCCCCGGCGGACCTCGCGGCGGCAGGCCGGGTGGATTCCGTGGTCCCGGTGGCGGACACGGCGGCGTGGATCTCGAACCACTCGTCGCGATCGACAACCCTCGAATGCCACTGCGGAGCAAGGTGCTGGCCGTGCCCGCCCTCAGGCGTCGCTACCTGCAACACCTCAGGACCATCGCCGCGACCTCGTTGGACTGGAAGAAGCTCGGGCCGATCGTAGCCGACTGCAGGGCTCTGATCGAAAAGGAAGTCAGGGCGGACACGCGAAAGCTGGATCCACTCGAGGCGTTCCTGGGCGTGACGTCGGACGAACCGGCCCGCGAGGGCCAACAACGCGGCCCGTCGCTGAGAGATTTTGTCGAGCAGCGACGCCGGTTCCTGCTCGAGCACGAGGAAATCCGCAAGCTACCCCGCCGCTGAAACCGGGCTCCCTCTGCGACTCCCCCGGGACTCCCGCCGTTCAGGCGAACAGATCGCTGACCACGTTGCCTTCAACGTCGGTGAGACGAAAGTCGCGGCCCGCGTGGCTGTAAGTCAATTGCTCGTGGTCCAGGCCCATCGCGTGCAGCAGCGTCGCGTGGAAGTCGTGGATGTGCACCTTGTTCTCAGCCGCGTAGTAGCCGTAATCATCGGTTGATCCATAGCGGAATCCCCCCTTCACGCCGCCACCGGCCAACCACATCGTGAACCCCTCGGGATTGTGATCTCGACCATCGGCCGACTCGGCCGTCGGCGTGCGGCCAAACTCGCTGCCCCACCAGATCAGAGTGTCCTCGAGCAGGCCCCGCTGCTTCAGGTCGGTCAACAACCCCGTAATCGGCTGATCCACCTCCCTCGCGTTCTTCTCGTGGTCGCGTTTCAGGTTGGAATGCTGGTCCCACTGAACCTTGTCGTCATTGTGAGTGACCTGGATAAACCGCACGCCCGACTCGGCAAACCGCCTCGCCAGCAGACACATGCGGCCGAAGTTCGCCGTCACCGGATCGTCCATGCCGTACAGCTTCAGCATGGCGGGGGTCTCGGTGCTGAGGTCCTCGACATCGGGAATTGAGGTCTGCATCCGGAATGCCAACTCGAATGAACTGATCCTCGCCTCCAGCGAAGCGTCAGCCCCGGCCCGCTCGAGGAAACCTCGGTTGAGAGTCTCGAGTCGCTTCAGCTGCAGCAGCTGAACCTCCCGGGGCAGCTTCGAATTCTTGATGTACCTCACCCTGGCCCGCTCCGACGGCACACTGGCGTCGCCCAGGGACGTTCCGTTGTGTACCGCCGGCAGGAACGACGAACTCCAGTTGTTGACCCCGCCAAAGGCCAGCGTGGGGCAGATCGTCACGAACGCCGGCAGGTTCGCGTTCTCGGTTCCCAAACCGTAGCTGAGCCACGAACCGATACTCGGACGGATGAACCGGTCGCTGCCGGTGTGCAGCTTCATCATCGCTCCGCCGTGAGCCGGGTTGGTGCCGTAACACGAGTGCACCATGCAGAGGTCGTCGACGCGGGTCGCCAGGCGAGGAAACAACTCGCTGACCCACAGACCACTCTCGCCATGCTGACGGAACTTCCACGGAGATCTCAGCAGGTTCTTCGTCGCGTTGAACTGCACCCTCGGCTTGGCAAACGGCAGAGGCTTCCCATGGTCGCGGTCGAGCAAGGGCTTGGGATCGAACGTGTCGACCTGCGAGGGGCCGCCGGACATCAGCAGGAAGATGATCCGCTTGGCACGAGCCGGCACCAGAGACGATCGGGCTTCCAGCGGATGGGCTGCCGACGACTCGTCGGCCAACATCGATCTCAACGCCAGCGCACCGAACCCCACGGCCGTGCGCTGCAACAGAGATCGACGCGACAGGTCTTGCATCAGGTCGCTCTCAGGAATCGTTCGGTCACGGCAAGTCACGGCCAGTCAGATTACCGCAGGTAGATGAACTCGTTGGACGCCAGCGCCACGTGACACAACGTGGTCCACGCCGAACGTGGAATCTCGCCCTCACGGCTTCCGGCAGCTGCCGGTGCCTTCTTGTCGAGGGGCCTGGCGTTCTTGGCCAACTCGAGCAACAGGGCGTGGTCGGCCCGAAGTTCGCTGGCCGTCGGAGGGCGTCCCAACGCGATCACGTACATCCGGGCAATCCGCCCCGACACGCCGTCGGCCTCGGACTGCAGCCGAGCTGCCAGCCCCGAGGCCGCCTGCATGACCAGATCGCTGTTGAGCATCAACAGGGCCTGGGATGCCACGACCGTGGTCGCACGATCGCCGGTGGTCACGGCCGGGTCAGGAAAGTCGAGCAGTTGGAACAGGTCGAACACGTTGTTGCGTACCACCGGAAGGTAGATCGACCGCCGTTTGCTGTCGTAGGTCGTGAGGTCCTTCGAGGTGTGGTCGAAGAAATAGGCGCGGTTCTTCAGCTTCAGCAAAGACCCCCTCATGGTGCCATCGAGCTGACCTGCTGCAGCCAGCAGAGCGTCCCGGACCGCCTCGGCCTCCAGCCGCCGGACCCGAGCCCGACCCAGCAGGTTGTTCTCCGGATCACGCTTCCGCGTCTGCGGATCGGCGACGGTCGATTGCCCGTAGGTTGCCGAGAGCACGATCATGCGGTGCAGCCTCTTGATCGACCAGCCATCCTGCATGAACCGAACCGCCAGCCAATCGAGTAGCTGAGGATGTGACGGACGCTCCCCGAGCAACCCGAAGTTGTCGGTGGTGCGGACCAGTCCACGCCCGAAGTGCCACCTCCAGATACGGTTCACCAGCACGCGTGCCGTCAGAGGATGTCGCCGATCGACCAGCCACCGGGCCAATTGCAGCCGCCCGCTCTGCGTTTTGGAGAACTGTGGCAGCGGGGGTCCCTTGAGCACGGCGGGAGTCCTGCGGCGAGCCACCTCGCCGAGCTGCTGCGGATCGCCTCGCAGGTGAATCGCCACGTCGACAATCTTGTCCTCGGTCACACCCATCGCCGCCGGAAGATCGGGCCCGGCCTTCTCCAAGGCCGCCAGTGCGTCTTTCAGTTTCTTGAGCCGGACCTTCGTCTCGGCCGGGTACAGGTCTTCGAGCTTTTGCTTCGGCTTCGGCTTGGGCGGGCGACCGGATTCCGATTCGAGTTTCTTGCGAGCGACGGCGTCGGCGGCAGCCTTTGCCGTGGCCACCTGTTTTCTGGCCGCCGCCACGCTGACGTCGTATGCCTTCTGCATGGCTGTGGCCTGTGGCGAAGGCAACAGGTGCTCGTGCCACTCGGCCACCTTGTTGTACTTCCGCATCGTCAGCGTGCTCTTGAAGATCCCCGCCAGGGCGTAG
>Ga0310122_10000146_pt1 | contig 44797 bp, 46 predicted proteins | sample CB6_Bottom_1051__FD_203503 | JGI IMG/M metagenome (GOLD analysis project Ga0310122, IMG submission 203503) | Marine microbial communities from Western Arctic Ocean, Canada - CB6_Bottom_1051 | ecosystem: Environmental > Aquatic > Marine > Oceanic | place: Canada: Western Arctic Ocean | collected...
CTATCGCAATTTTTCTTGCGCTTAATAATGTTGAGGTCGGCGTTCTTGGTTTATCACGCATTTTCCAATCAGGATGAAACGCTGAGAAATGCATGGGAATATTATGGCCTAGATGTTCAACCACCCATTGCGTCATGGCTTGTAATTCTTTTTCCGAATCATTTTCTCCAGGGATTAATAAGGTGGTTAACTCTAACCATACATCTGTTTCATGTGTTATGTATTCAATGGTTTCTAGAATTGATTGAAGATGCGAACCGGTAATTTTGTAATAAAAATGTTCGCTAAAGGCTTTAAGGTCAATATTAGCGGCATCCATGTGTTGGTAGAATTCAGTACGAGGTTTGGCGCAAACATAGCCTGCGGAGACGGCCACTGAGTTTATGCCTAATTCTTTACAAGCTATTGCAGTATCAATGGCGTATTCATGGAAAATAACGGGATCGTTATAGGTATAAGCCACACTTTTGCATCCTGCATTAAAGGCGGCTTTGGCAATGCTTTCAGGGCTAGCCTGACTCATTAATGAATCCATTTTTCTGGATTTACTAATATCCCAGTTTTGGCAAAATTTACAAGCCAGATTACAACCTGCGGTCCCAAAAGACAATACTGCAGTCCCAGGATAGAAATGATTAAGGGGTTTCTTTTCAATGGGGTCTATACAAAAACCACTGGAACGTCCATAACTGGTTAAAACAATCTGTTGATTAAGATTTTGCCTGACAAAACAGAGTCCGCGTTGTTGATCATGTAATTTACAGAATCGAGGGCATAAATCACATTGAATTCGACCGTCTTCAAGTGGATGCCAGTAATGTGTCGTCATGATATTTTCTGTTGACTGCATATTCATTAATGATATCTCTATTCTTTTCAAAACCATGGCAGATTTAATACTCTAAAACGCCATCAGTACTCGGGCAATGTCAGGGTAAGGGTTGTAGTCATTTAGCGTTGATTCGTCGCGATGACGAAAAAGCTTAATCCGCATTACCATTAGATCACGCTAAGTTGGCACAAGTACTCCGGCTGGTTGGCTGGAATATACAGAACTTAAGCCTGACGCTGACTTGTAAAAAAGTAAAAATCACCTATAAATTAGATATGGACATAATTCATCAACCTGTCGTTGCGGGGGTTTTTTATCCTGATGACCCTGACCTACTGAAGCAGACACTAAAACATTTACTGGATAATGTGTCTGTGGATCAAGTACAGCCAAGAGCGATCATTGCACCCCATGCAGGATATATATATTCTGGAGAAATCGCTGCATCAGTATATGCGCGGTTGCGTAAAGCCAAGCAATGGATTAAAAAAGTTATTTTAATAGGTCCGTCTCACCGGGTGAGTTTTGCAGGTTTAGCTTTGAGTAGCGCAGAACAATTTTTGACACCTTTAGGCAGTATTACTGTGGATACGGAGGCGGTTAAAACAATTAATGGATTATCCTATGTTAAATTTATGGATCAGGTTTATGACCAGGAACATAGTCTTGAGGTTCATTTGCCTTTTTTACAAACCGTGATTGATAGCTTTACCTTAGTCCCTGTGATTGCTGGTATGGCTTCTGCAGAACAAGTGTGTGAATTAATAGAGTTATTTTGGGGAGACCCGGAAATATTAATTGTTATCAGCTCTGATTTGAGTCATTTTTTGGATTATGAAACAGCACAAAAAAAAGATAGAGAAACTTCAGACCTTATTGAACAATTGAATTATGAACAACTGGATGTTAACTCAGCCTGTGGTCGTGTTCCGATCAGTGGTTTGCTGGAATTAGCCAGAAAAAACAAATTACGGGTACAAACCGTAGATTTAAGAAATTCTGGAGATACCGCTGGAAATGCAGATAAAACTAGAGTGGTAGGGTATGGCGCATATGTCATTGAATGAAAATAATAGAAGAAGTCTGTTAGATTTAGCCTATCGATCCATCGAATTTGGTTTAAAAACAGGTTACCCCCTGAATATAAATTTAAGGGATTATGCTGTGGAATTAGCACAGCAAAGAGCTACTTTTGTTACCCTTGAAAAAAATCATCAATTACGGGGTTGCATAGGCATGTTAGATGCCGTACTTCCTTTAGCTGAAGATATTAGCGAGAATGCCTTTTCAGCGGCATTTAAAGACCCCAGGTTTCCTCCTTTGGAAAGATTCGAATTAAAAGAACTGGAGATCCATTTATCGATTTTGAGTCCCTCTGTACAGGTTGAATTTACTTCAGAAGAAGATTTGATTTCACAAATTCGCCCTGAAATTGATGGCTTGATATTAGTGATGGATACACGTAAAGGCACTTTTTTACCGTCGGTTTGGCAATCTATTCCAGTAGCAGATCAATTTTTACGACATCTAAAACAAAAAGTAGGGTTAGCTAAAAATTTCTGGTCTGATCAAATTAAAGTGTATCGTTATACGACGGAAATTATCAATTAACAGTGTCTAGATGACTGGACGTTTAATCTGAAATCCCCCCCCGTTATTCTTATCTGCAGAGTCTTTGCCAGTTGTGCGACCAGTGCGAGACTTATTCCTGTATCTGCTGTGGTTCTGGTTAGTGCATCACCCGAGCAATTTAAAATAACTGAAATATTTTTTTAAGCGGATTTTTTGGATCCCTACGCCATAATCACGGATAAAAAAGTGGCAGAGTGTTTGTTGTTAATAAGGTCCCCATATACCTATGTGTTATCAGTCTGACTGGCCGGTAAATTTAATGGTGTTATCGACTAAATTGATGACCCTTTGAAAAAAGACATTTTCATCCAGGCCACGGTGTATGTGTTACATGGATGGTGGTAATAGCAACATATTTAATTGAAATGATGAGCGTGCTGTCTGTATTTTAATATGGGGTGAGACTTTATTAAACAGGGTTTGAGCTGACATGATTACCTTATCTGCACTGTGTGGCTGATGCTCTAGGCCTGTAAGTTGCAATAATGAATGAGTCGTGAAAGTCGCTCACTTTCAAAAAAGATAAAAATAAAAATCAGGTTTTTTTTATCATTGACCCAGCCAGAACGTAACATTTCACCCTACATTCGAATGGCAGTCAGGGGCGTTTTAAGTTCATGACGGCGGGTTGCTATGAAACCTTGCTATGGCTTGGCTAAATCAATTAATAAACCACCCGCTAAGAGGGTATGTTTAGCTGCATTAACTTTAATCTCTATTTTTTAAAAAAGGGCTGGATCAGTGGCGACTATAGAGAAGATATTCCAGGTCAGTATTCCCTGCACTAATGTTTGTATGGCCTCTTCTTGGCGACTAAATAACAAACTGTTGAAGTTGTTATGAATGAAACCAATTTGCGGTGATGTGAGGGCATGTAAAAAGGTACGACTGTTGACAATGAAGTTCTGTAGCACAAGCTTATTCAAGGTATTGTATAAGTCTGACTGACTGAATGATTATTGTTGAGTTGATTTTTTCTTATTTTTTTGTTACACAATAGCGCTAAATTTAGCTATGATGAAACTTCTTTCTTTTTATTTAAGGAGAAGACTATGACAACGATTACTGATCCAGTCATTGACAGTTGGTATAAAGATGTTGAAAATGATTTGAGTTTTAAGGTTGTTGCTTTTGATGAAGGTGAGGATTCTATTGAAGTGCAATACCTGAACGGTGATATTGGCGATTATGATATTGACACATGGTATAACTCTACCTTTGACTTTATTGAGGCGCCAGAGGATTGGAGTGCTCCGTTTGGTGTTGTGGAGGCTGATGACCTGGGGTATTCAGATCTTGATTCACATAATAAACCAGATCAGGACAATATGGATATTTCGGATATACTGGATAAATAGGCAGTTACAAGCAAGTACTCAGGTTTTATGCGATTGAAGTAACAAAATTGACTTCTTCTGAAATAGTTTTGACATATCGGTGTTTAAAAAACACTTCAAATTAGATATGATTGCGGTTTCATTATTTAAGGATAGCCTTGCATGAAAATGAGCCCACAACAATTTTTGGATTGGGAGTCCAAGAGCATTACCTTACTAGCCATGTCAGGTGCAGGAAAAACCACTTTAGCCAATAAATTGCCTAAAGATAAATGGTTTCATTATTCGGTGGATTACCGGATAGGTACCAAATACCTGGGTGAAGCTATTCTGGACAATATAAAAAGACAGGCGATGGATGTGCCTTTTCTGAAAAAATTATTATTATCTGATTCCATCTATATCCATAATAATATTACGGTAGATAATTTAGCACCTGTTTCCAGTTTTCTCGGCAAACTGGGCAACTCTGAACAAGAGGGGTTGTCTCTGCAGGAATTTAAACGAAGACAGGTATTGCATTATCAAGCAGAAGTCGCTGCACTTAATGATGTTCCTGAGTTTATCTATAAAGCAGAAGATATTTATGGGTATAAGCATTTTTTGAATGATGCGGGGGGAAGTGTTTGTGAGCTGGATAGAGCAGATGTCTTGGAAAATTTAGCGCAACACTCGTTGATTATTTATATTAAAATTCCGCCTTGTTTAGAACAGATTATCATTACACGCGCCAAAATAGATCCTAAGCCATTGTACTATAGAGAAGAGTTTTTAGATGAGAAGCTGGCAGAGTATATGGACCGTCAGCAATACAGTAGTGCTGACTTAATCTCTCCTGATGACTTTGTTTCCTGGGTTTTCCCTGAGTTATTTAAATCCCGCGTCCCCCGTTATCAAGCCATTGCAGATCAATATGGGTATACCATTGATGCTAATGAGGCAGCACAAGTCTCAAATGAAGCTGAATTTATGCAACTCATTGCCGACACGCTGGCACGCTAAAGGAAGATCAATATGCCTTTAGTTGCTCATACCGCTTTACCTACTTTTCAACGCCTTGTGGAAGAAGGCGAAGAAATATTGAAACCTGATCGTGCCAAGCATCAGCATATTCGAGAATTGCATATCGGCTTGCTCAATATCATGCCTGATGCAGCGCTTGAAGCGACCGAACGACAGTTTTTCCGTCTGGTTGGAGCATGTAATCAGATTGCTCAATTCCATGTTCATCCTTTTACCATCCAGGGCTTAGAAAGAGGGCCTGAAGCAACTGCCCATATTGCCCAGTACTATGAGTCTTTTGCTGAAATAAAACGCGATGGACTCGATGCCTTAATTATTAGTGGTGCCAATGTCACGCATCATCATTTATCAGAAGAAGGTTTTTGGCAACCTTTGACTGAAGTTTTTGACTGGGCAAAACAAAATGTTACGTCGATTCTATGTTCATGCCTGGCGACACATGCTTATATCGAATATTGCTATGGCATTAAGCGCACACCACAACCGGCAAAACGTTGGGGCGTGTTCTCGCACAAAGTGATTGAAAGAACCCATCCTTTAGTCGCAGAAATTAATAGCCGTTTTGATGTGCCTCATTCTCGTTTTAATGAAATATATCAGGATGACCTGGAGCAAAAAGGACTTAAAGTGTTAGCTGCAAGCCAACAGGCTGGCGTTCATCTGGCGGTAACTGCTGATAATATCCGGGTGGTGTTTTTTCAAGGTCATCCCGAATATGATGAGATTAGTTTATTAAAGGAATATAAACGTGAAGTGATGCGTTTTCACTCTGATGAAAGGAAGGATTACCCGCCCTTTCCAGAAAATTATTTTGATGATGAAGCCAAGCAAATTTTAACGTCATACCAGGCACATGTGATAAGTGCTAAAAATGACCATAGCCCTTTAGATGACTTTCCGGAAAGCGCTATTATAGATCACGTAGACAATACCTGGCGGGATACTGCAAAAGCAGTGTTCAATAACTGGTTGGGTAAAGTCTACCAGATTACCAATCAGGATAGACGCTTACCCTTTATGGAAGGTATAGATCCAGATAATCCTCTGGGCTAAAATAATTAATTTCATCTCAACGAGGTAAATTATTTTTACTCAGACTTTCTTTAGATTCTGGACAGGAAAGAGTCTGCAGTGCTTTGAGTCCTACCCTGTTATTTCATGCACCGATACTTTCTATAACATGCCATAAGAGTCGCCAGTGAAAACGTCATTAGCAATCATGGCGGGCCAGTGGGTACACTGATTTGTGAAACAGGAGAAATTATTGCTTCCAGTGAAAACCGGGCGACGTCTATTATTGACCCAACAGCGCAGCCGCATATTCGTCTGGCTTGCAAAAATTTAAAGGGTTTCAGCTTGACTGAGTGCAGCCTTTATACCAGTTGAGAGCCTTGCCCCAGTGTTTGGGGGCGATATATTGGGCGAAACTCGGAAAAGTTTAATACACATGTAATCGCCATGATGCAGGCAATGCTGGATTTGATGAGCGTTTGGTATACGATGAAATAAGCATTGCGCCTGAAAGGCGTCAGATTCAGGTGTTAAATATTGATATTCCAGACGCACAAAAGCCTTTCTATGATTGGCATATGCAAACAAAATAAAATACGGTATTGATTTAACGGCTATAGCCGTTAAGAGCAGCATTAACAGTGTGCTCTGTCATCGAGAGGTAACTGATGTGCTGGATGAAGGCAAAGGGGCTTAGTCCTTTGCCTTAAAAGATGTTATTCAGGCGCTGGAGCAGGGTTTTCAGTTGCGAGGGGTGCATCTGTGGTGACGGGATCATCGGAAACAGGAGGCTCTACGGTTTCTTTTATTTTAATTAACCAGCCATCTTTGCCAATACACGCTCCCAAATCTGCCTGGGCAATTAAATCAATGCGGGCAAAGCCACTGCGTAGTTCGGCAGGCAGTTTAGCGGTTATTTGAAAAAAGTTTATTTTATCCACAATCGTAGGCTTTAATGCTATCTTTTTTGCAAAAACACGAATAGTTGATGGGTCAATGGATCCGGTTGCTTTAACAGAGATTATGGATTCAGGCGCTACTTCAATAAAGGGTTGGTTGTGAACACGTTCTGGTGGGGAAAAATCTCTAAATTTTGCTGGTTTACAATAATTCCTTGGGCCACCTGCATTTTCAAATGCAGAGGCAGACCCTGCAAAAAATAGTCCTAAAATTATGCTATATTTCAAATTTTTTATTATTTTCATTTTTAGCCTCAAGCTTTTTCTGTCATTAGCACCGTGACTGTAATCATTTTTCAGTAGCATTTCAAGCAACTTATTCAATGTACCGTCAATATTAACTGGTAGTTGACGTCGTTGTTATTTTGACCAGAAGTATTTTCAGTCGTTAATACCGCATCTTTTATGAGTTGATGACTCAGTTGACCCTGTTTTCCCAGAAAAAACAGGCGATACAGATTATATTTCCCCTGTTGGCCAATCCAGTTGGCTGTACTGACTATCGCCAGTGATTCCAGATAATCGGACACACGTTCTAAGGCAGGTATGCTGTTAATATTAGTGATTTTGATAATGGTAGAGGCCAGTGTCTGTGTATTGGGTTTCACGGCATAGTAGGTTGATAAATAATCATAAACACCTTGAAACCCATGTAAAGTAATGGCATCGATCAATCCACAGGGGCTGTACCATTGTGTAATTTTGTGATCAAAATATAAAGTCCATTCAGCTGTCCAGCATTGGTCTTTTTTCGACAGTTTTCCCGCCAGTGTCGAAACTACATCATAGCGTAAGGAGACTGCCAGTAAGTGTGCTGGATACGCACTCAACACATCACTGATGGATAATATGCGTTGTTCTTTAAGGTCTCGCATAGGATACAGAATGGGTAAGGCTTTGTGTTTCGCGGCTTTGATTATTGCCGCATCAATTTCTGGCATGAAACGGGCATCAAAAAATTGCCGTTTGCCATGTTCTTCGATCACTAACCATAGTAAAGTCCTGGTTCTAATTTCATTCCAGAATTGCAGCTGACCTGGCCGCAATGTGTCGACTAATAATTTTTCATTGAATACCACGCGAAGTAATCTTGCGTGATGATTATGTTTGACAGGTGAAGGCGCCAGGGAATATTGGAATTCACGGACATAGTGTTCAGAGTCTGCCAGAATCCCTTGTATAGTGGCATTGTCTAAAATATGCGGGCCCACCAAAATACGGGTCAGCACAATTTATAATGCTTGTTGAATAGCCGCTGGCCTGTGTTTAAGTGAGGCACTTTCAGCCATCACAGCGGCCTCATATAAGCGACTAACCTCAGCGGCTATGAGACTTTGGCAATAAAGTGTCAAGCAAAGCAGTATGACGCTAAAAAACATATTGAGCTCCGTGACCTGCATCACTTCGTTGCAGGTAAAGTCGGTCAATCAGCAATGGAGGCATAAATCTGATTAAAATAGTCATTTATCACCTGATGAGATAAGTCATATCGGCTTCACAGTGTTGTTCAGATAGGGGTAGCAACGCCGAGCAGAATCTTTATCGACAAGGGGCGATGGTGTTCAATGCTAGCCGTTTCTGGTGTTTTGCCCTATTATTCACAGAACCGGGGTTAACTGATATATTAAGGTTTACACAAATAGAGGGATGTCTTGTACAATATCGGTTGATTTACCATTAACTTTAGCAAGAGAAAATTACATTGAGCCAACAAAATCAAGAAAGCCTGGATTATAAAAGTGCCGGCGTTGATATCGAAGCAGGTAATGATCTGGTTGAGCGTATTAAACCGATAGCTGCCAAAACACGCCGACCAGGTGTAATGTCTGGATTAGGTGGCTTTGGTTCGTTGTTTGAATTGCCTCTGGATCGTTATAAAAATCCTATATTGGTTTCAGGCACAGATGGGGTCGGAACGAAATTAAAATTGGCTGTCGAATTAGGTATTCATGACACGATTGGGATAGATCTGGTCGCTATGTGTGTTAATGATATTGTGGTTTTAGGCGCGGAACCGCTGTTTTTTCTTGATTATTATGCAACGGGAAAACTGGATGTTGATACTGCAGCGTCCGTAGTCAAAGGCATTGGTAAAGGTTGTGAATTAGCTGGTGCCGCTTTAGTCGGTGGAGAAACAGCTGAAATGCCAGGCATGTATTCAGCAGGCGACTATGATTTGGCTGGGTTTTGTGTCGGCATCGTAGAAAAGGATAAGATATCGGATGGCAAACAGGTTAAAGCTGGGGATAAATTAATCGGTATTGCTTCTTCGGGGCCCCACTCGAATGGTTATTCCTTAATTCGAAAAATCCTGGACAAAGAGCAAGTGTCTTTATCAGACACAATAAATAATTTGTCTTTAGGTGAAGCGCTGCTTAAGCCTACAAAAATCTATGTGAAATCATTGCTAGAGTTGTTAAAAACGGTACCCGTGCATGCCTTGGCACATATTACCGGAGGCGGGCTAACCGAAAACCTGCCCAGAGTTTTACCCGAAGGGTTGCATGCCGAGATAGATTTAAGCAGTTGGCAGTTTCCTGACATTTTTAAATGGTTGCAAATACAGGGTAATGTTTCTCAAAAAGATATGTTAACCACTTTTAATTGTGGTATCGGAATGATTGTTTGTGTCGATGCTAAAGATGAGGCTGAAACCATGAAGCTGTTAACAGCGCAGGGTGAAACGGTCTTTGCTATTGGTGAAATAATCAGCGCGCCAGGCAAAGCAGTAGTGGTTTATAAAAAATAATTAATGTCTGTAACTCTACGTACCGTTGCCAGCAAAGCCGTGTTAGCTGATGTGGCAGGGTGCGTGCAAACTACCCCCCTTTTGTGAAGATGTTTGCTTCACCCGCAAATTGACAATATAGAACGAAGCTATCTATTGCAGGATAGTTTCAACTAATTTAACCCAATAGCTTGCCCCTACGGTTAAAATTTCATCATTAAAATCATAGTGGGGGTTGTGCAACAAACAGTCGCCTTCAGAAGAACCATTTCCTAACCAGACATAACAGCCGGGCTTTTCTTGTAGCATAAAAGAAAAATCTTCCGAGCCCATGCTAGGCACGGGGTTAAGGTTCACCTGATCGGTGCCTACCAATTGTTGTGCAACGTTGATTGCAATATCAGTTGCTGATGGTGAATTATGGGTGACGGGGTATCCCGGGTTTTCAGGATTAATTAAAATTTGTGCGGATAAGCTAAAACTGTCAGCTGTCGATTGCGTTAGTTGCTTGATTCGGCGTGTAATCAATTGTTGTACCGCCTGATTAAAGCATCGAAAAGTACCTCTTATCAATACCGATTCTGGTATTGCATTCCATGTATTTCCTCCGTGTATCTGGGTGATACTTAGCACTGCAGAATCAGCCGGATCAACATTTCTGCTCACAATAGTTTGCAAGGCATTGATCAGCTGAGCTGTGGCTACAAACACATCATTACCCAGGTGAGGCATTGCTGCATGGGTCGCCTGTCCTGACAAAGTGATCTCAAAACAATCAAAAGCCGCCATCATTGGCCCTGTTTTAATGGCAAAGTGGCCAGCAGGTATGTCGGGAAAATTATGTAAGCCAAACACACAGTCGGCAGGAAAAAGATCAAATAATCCCTCCTCTATCATTTGTTTAGCACCCGCACGCCCCTCTTCTGCAGGTTGAAAAATAAAATAGACAGTGCCATTAAAATCGGCATACGTTGATAAATAATGAGCTGCTCCCAACAGCATAGCGGAGTGACCATCATGTCCACAGGCATGCATGATGCCTTCATGCTGTGATTTATAGGAGAATTGGTTTTTTTCAGCAATAAACAAGGCATCCATATCAGCGCGCAATGCTATTTTTTTATCACTATTTCCTAGCGATAAACTGGCTACAACCCCTGTTTTTCCTAGGCCCTGGTGAACTTCAAGTCCAAAGCTGGTCAGTAGTTCTACAATAAATTTTGCTGTTTTTGTTTCTTCAAACGCGGTTTCTGGATATTGATGCAAGGTTTGTCGCCACAAACGCATGTCATCATGCAGGGTTTTTATTTCTTTATAAATAGACATGATAACTCTTATTAATTAAATGCTTACAGGCATAATCTAGTAAAAGGTGGAGAAAATGAAAATAAATACTTGTTCTCCTTTTGTTCTTGTTATAGTATTAACGAAAACGAATAGAGAACTAATATGCAAAACATATATCACCTGACCAGAAAACAACAACAAGTTTTAGATTTTCTACTCGAAAATCAAGATCAATTTTTACAACCACCGACTCTGGATGAATTGTGCTTGGCAATGGGATTAAAGTCCAGAGGGTCTTTACATAAACATATTCAAGAGCTGATTAATGCCGGTTATATCGAAGCCCTCAATCGTAGACAACGCGGTGTACGTCTAACCGCACAATGCTTAGCTGAAAATACCGTAGCATCAGAAACCGGTACCCCTTTTGTTGGAGCCATCGCCGCTGGAATGCCCATAGAAGCATTAGAAAACATTCGTTACATGAATGTTCCGGATGAAATTAAAACAGATAAGCCCTGTTACATTCTTCAAGTCAAAGGAGATTCAATGATTGATGATGGCATTTTCGATGGTGACTGGGTCATTATTGAACAGCAAAGTTATGCCAGCAATGGCCAGATTGTGGTGGCGTTAATAGATAAGGCCGATGCAACGCTGAAGTATATTGAACAATATCCCCATGAAACCGTTTTAATTCCAGCCAACAAACATATGCAAGCCATGCGTTTTCACCCTAAACAGGTAGAAATTCAAGGTGTTTTAGTAGGACAAATGAGAAGTTATAAATAATCCGAAAATAAATAATACAGCGAGGAAAAGTCATGATCACTCATATTCATATGCAAGACCAGATAAATAACAGAATTGAAATATTAATGGATGAAAAAAAAGATTATGACTGGGATGAGATTTTTCAAAATGCGACGACATTTATATTGCTTGTGTTATTTATGACCTTGGGACTCAGCTGGTAATCACCTGCTATTTCAATAACACAGCTTATCGTGTTCGCTGATGTAGATGCGGACACGTGTAGCTTGCGCATCTTGTGGGCTGTTGAGTACAGTATTTAAATAATTGTGCTCAACTGACTCTGGCCAGCTACATGGGAAGTCATCGCGGTATGAGTAGCGACTGCGGGTGAAAAAAACCTGATAACAAAGCGAGGGTCGAAGATGGCCCTGGTGATGGAATGTGGACAGCAGAAAATATGTCAAGGCGCAGTCATGGCAATACCCCCGGAGTAGCGGAATAAAGCTGAATTTAGAGTTTATAAAAAATTATGACAGGCATTAAATATTCAGGCTATTGATGTAGATGAATCAATATCAGTAGTCTGCGGGGGCTAATGTCTGGCTGGGATATTGATGGTGGCAAGGCGATACATTTCAGTTTATCAGTGAATGCGCCGCCATAGAAAAGGTTTGCATGGGCTAACTATTTAACACACTTGATGAAATGCTTAAAAGGGAATCATCAGGGCAGGTTTTCCGATTCCGATAAAGTGTTGCATGGGAAATAAAGCCTGAGTAGATGTTCCCATGCAGGAAGCATGGGAACAAAATAACACCTATAAGATATCTAAAATAAGAAATAGCACAACGGTTAAACCCGCACCGCATTGGATAACGCCTTTAATACTGGCGTAAGGTGCTAGAACGCCACCTTCAGGTAGTTGTTTATCTAAGACTTTAATGGTCAGACATTTTTTCACTATATCCAGATGTTTAATAGCAGGATAAGCACCATTGTATTGTAAAGCGACAATGACGATAACAGCCACTAAAAATGCCAGAAGACTGAAGCTATGTGGATAATGCGAGGATGCTCCCATAAAAAATAGCATAGGAATTGAAAATAAAGTGTTAGTTCTTGATGCTAAACCAGCAGTCGCTAATGCACCTGCTGCTTCGGGTATAGCTTCGCCACCATCAGACACTTGAGTCGCAGAGGCAATAACAATTTGCTGGTTAGGCCAAATGATTAACCAGACATTTAAAAACATAAATATACCGAGCAATGCACCGACATAGATATCCATGGACATAGCGCCTCCACGAATAGCAAAAATACCCAATCCTGTAACTAGTGTGAACATGGCCCCCCAGCGGAACCACCATAAAGCACGGGGAACTAGTTTTTGTATGGCATCTGATTTTGATGCGCCATCAGCTTCTTTAAAATATTCTGTTTGTACAAAATTAAAATAATACAGTAAACCTATCCAGGCAACGCCTGCCATGAAATGCCCCCACCTTAGCAGCATTTCAAACCCCAGTGATGTTGTAAATAACTCCATAGCAATCCTCGTTTTTATAATTATTGTAAAGCTACATAATTAGTTTTGCAGCCAGTTACTATAATCATACAACTAACCATGCTGTCAATTACTTATTTATGGATTTTGATAAGATAAACAATATGGTAGCTAAAGTAGCTAAAAAATCAGGTTTTAAGGTAATTTGAATTAAATTTTGTAAAAGATAGGGGGGATGTGGGTACCCATTAGTGTAGCAAACCAATCATTGGTTATATTATCATTTTAGCCAAGCATAGCAACTCGATTTTGCCAGCGTTGAACCAGCAGAAAAGTAATGACCAGGGTTTGCATGCCAGCCTAAAAAGTCGGAGAGATAACCTATTTTCGATGGCACAGTCTAGGTTGTTCTAACGCAGATAAGCAACGAAGCAGCGTGGTTTTACCGGCTCCGTTAGGCCCTACCAAGGCAGTAATACTACCGGAAGGAATAGCGAATGAAATATTATTTAATGTGCGAAAACCCGGGTACTCAAAGCTCACATTTGATACTTGTATAAGCAATGGAACTCCTACGGTAGGAAAAGGGAGGTAGCTAGGCTTAGCTATTAAACAAGAATAAAGCCAATGCCTTGTTATATGAAGACATTGGCATTTATATCAAGGCTTATTTCGTGCCGCTAAAAATACCATAGCCGGCTAAACCCTGTTTAAAAATCTGATACTGACTTTCTGCCGCGTAGTAGTTAGCTGTTTGGCTGGCGGTTCTGATTTTCAGCCATCGCAGCATTCTTTCTATAGGATAAGTCTGTTTTGATTTTTTATATAAAATTTCAGAAGAAGGCAAGGTTTCTTTAGTAATATCACGATAATTAATTTCGTTAAATTGGCAATTTTCCATCGCATTTTGAAATTCGGTAACCGTCGCAAAATTAGGTAAGACACAGCCATCAAGAAAGGCCACGATATACTTCCATTCTTCAGGGGTAAATTCGGTTTTATTGGCAAAACCATCGGCTACGACGATCTGTCCGCCTTTACGTAAAAGACGGTAGGCTTCAGCGACGAAATCTTGTTTATTAACAGCATAACAAATACTTTCCAGGCCCCAGACAATATCAAAAGACTCGTCTGCAAAAGGGGTATTACAATAATCCGCTTCTTTAAAATCTACCTGATCCGCTACACCATGTTTTTTGGCATATTCTTTGGCACGAACCACTTGCGAGGCTGTCAAGCTAATACCGGTGACTTCCACATCAAAGTTTTTAGCTAACCAGATTGAGCTACCCCCCACGCCACAACCCGCATCCAATATTTTTGAACCCGGTTTAATATCAATCGCCTGACTCAGCGCCCTATTCATATGTATTAAAGATTCACTATGGGTCTTAGTGTCTTCATCCCAGTAGCCATAATGCATACCCAGGTTTTTTGAATCCAGCCAGAAGAGTCGATAATCGATGAAACATTCATCGTAATACTGAATGATTTTTTGTTTTAGGTCTCCACTGGTATCAGTGCGACAATCTGTCTTTTGCTCAAGTATCTTCGTAGACATAAGTATTTTTTTAACTTTGTTTATCGGTATTTATGTAATAGATTTCTTAGTATTAACTATAGAAACAGTTACCTACGCAGTAGGCTAAGAGGCGAAATTTTAAACTAGTTTGTCAGTAATTACTATGTAATGTGTTCCCTGAATATTTTATAAAGAGGCTGACGTCTCATGATGCTGTTCTATTTCAATATCATGGGCAATACCATGCAAGGTGCCAATCACCAGAACGCCTGCAAGAATTAAGACGATTTGATGTAATGAGGTTTTTATATCAGTTTTTTTATGCAATGAAGGAATTAAGTCTGCCACGGCAATATAAATAAAACTGGATGAGGCTAATGCCAGAAAAAACGGCAGAACATCATGTAAATCTTCCAGGAAATAATAGGCGAGAATACCGCCAATGACTGTTGTAAAGCTGGCAAGTACGTTATAAAACAAGGCTTTAGATTTGCTGTAGCCACTATGCAGAAGAATGGCAAAATCACCAACTTCTTGTGGAATCTCATGCGCTGCAACCGCTAAACTAGTAACTATTCCCAATTTGACATCGGTTAAAAATGCAGCCGCAATAAGTACGCCATCAACAAAGTTATGGATACTATCGCCAATGATAATCAATGTTCCTGCTGATTGATTATCATGAGAGTTATGCTCATCATCGCCATGTGCTTCACAAGAACCGGAATGACAATGGCGCCAGATTAATAGTTTTTCCAGTACAAAAAAACTGAGTATGCCGACCAGAATGGTGCCAGATAAGAGCTGAAATTGATCAGGCTTCACTTCTTCAAAAGCATGAGGAATCAAGCCCCAAAATGCGACGGCTAGTAATGCACCAATTGCGAAACTGATGCCATGTGGTAATATTTTTGACCTCACATTTTCCGGTAACATTAAAAAAATTCCGGCAACCAGAATACTTAATACTCCACCTATCGCGGTAAAAATGATAATTAATGTCAATAAGTCCAAAACTAATCTCTCCAGATGAGTGTAGCCATACGGCCTGTTTCGCCATCACGACGATATGAATAAAATCGTTGATGATCTGTTACTGTACAAAAGCCCCCCCCATACACACCAGTAATGCCTAATGCCTTGAGTTCAAGCCTTGCTATTTGATAAATATCTGCTAAATAATGGTGTTGATTATTTTGTGTAAAGGCAGCATTAAACATGGCCGACTTGCTAACAAACTGATCTTTCACTTCGGTGCCTACTTCAAAACAATTGGCACCTATAGCCGGTCCTAACCAGGCAATTAAATGTTGTTTGCCTAAAGCTTTGACAGTTCGACTAATAATACCGTTTAACAAGCCTCTCCAACCTGCATGGAGGGCTGCGATTATACCGCCATCTTTGCTACTTAAAAGAATCGGCAAGCAATCGGCTGTCACTATTGCACAGACTATACCTGATTGATGGGTAAAACTGGCATCTGCCTGTGGATCCGCAGTGTTGTGAGTGAGCTGAATGACTCGATTACTATGCACTTGCTGTAGCCAGACCGGTTCTGTAGGAAGATTGAGCATTTGGGTGATAACTTTGCGATTATCGCGTACATTTTCTGCTTCATCATGCACATGATCAGCAACATTAAGACTGGCAAAAGGGTTGGTACTGACCCCTCCCGAACGTAATGTGGTAATCGCATGGACGTTTTGGGCGGCAGGCCAATCAGCATCAATCCAGTGCTTCATCTGCCAGTGTTTTAATTAAAATAGCCATATCTTCAGGGACAGGGAGTTCCCATTCACAGTATTCATCGGTTTCTGGGTGTTGCAGTCCTAAGCGAGTGGCGTGTAATGCCTGTCGTTTAAAGGCTCTTAAAACCTGTTCCAAATCTGGATTACAATTGTTAGGTAATTGAAAACGTCCACCATATACCTGATCACCCACTAAAGGGTAGTGAATATGTGCCATATGCACTCTTATTTGGTGGGTACGTCCTGTTTCCAGATTTACTCTGATTAAAGTATGTCGTTTAAACCGTTGTTCCAGCCGGTAGTGAGTCACGGCATGTTTGCCATCTTCACGCACTGTATGCCGTGTACGATCGGTATGATGTCGCCCTAAAGGGGCCTCGACGGTGCCTCCTGCGGTCATCCAGCCTTTAACTAAGGCCAAATATTCCCGGGTAATGGTTCTGTTCTGTAATTGAGAAGATAAACTATAATGTGCTGTTAAGGTCTTGGCGATCATTAACAGACCACTGGTATCCTTATCCAGCCTGTGAACTATTCCCGCTCTAGGCAATGTTTTTAATGAGGCATCATGATTTAGTAAGGCGTTAACTAAAGTGCCTTGCCAATTACCTACCGCAGGATGGACCACTAATCCAGCGGGTTTATTAACAATCAATACAGATTCATCTTCAAAAACAATATCTAGTGGAATGTTTTCTGCTTCATATTCTAAAACTTGTTCGGCTTCGGCATCCAGTTCGACCTGTTCACCACCATCGATTTTATCTTTTGCTTTAAGCAATTTTTGATTAACAGTGACACGCCCTGCTTTAATCCAGATTTGTAGTTTACTGCGAGAATAATCTGGAAAAACTTCGGCAAGACACTGATCAAGACGCATACCTGCCAATTCATCAGGTATTATTGTTGTTAATTTAGCCATATCCTCGTTAAATTTAAGTTATACTTTTGACTTATCAATCAACAGAACAGGGTCTATTGTCATATTGAGCGATAAAACCTTTTATTTTACAGTGTGTTGCTAAGAATATGCGATTATTTTTACAAAAAACGTTTTTTATTTTTTTTCTAGGCCTGATTATACAGGGCTGTGAAACCCTGCAGAATTTTAAGTTTGAAGGTAGCGAGGCCGCTAACAAGTATTCGGGTTGGGATGCCAAGCAATTCCATGATAACGCAAGAGCGGCAATGGAGAAGGAAAATTATATTAAAGCCATCAAGCTTTATGAAACATTAGAAGCCCGTTACCCGTTCGGAGATTATGCTGCCCAGACTCAACTGGATGTCGCTTATGCCTATTTTAAAAATGAAGACCCTGATTCGGCAATTGCTGCTACAGATCGCTTTATTAAAATCCATCCTAGAAGTCCTAATGTAGATTACGCATATTACTTGAAAGGATTGATCAATTTTAACCGGAGTATTGGTTTTCTTGAGCGTTTTTTACCTACAGATTCTTCTCAACGTAATCCCAGTAATGTACAAGAATCCTATAATAATTTTCAAGAGTTAACACGTCGTTTTCCGGAGAGTAAATATGCGCCGGATGCCAAGCAGAGAATGCTGTCATTAAGAAATAACCTGGCAATGTATGAAATTCATGTGGCGCGTTTTTATATGAAACGCCGGGCCTATGTGTCTGCTGCCAATAGAGCCAGTTATGTGGTCAAAGAGTTTCAGCGTACCCCCGCAGTACCTTATGCCTTGCAAGTTATGCAAGCAGCGTATACAAAACTGGGTCTAGATGATCTGGCTGCTGATGCAGCCAGAGTTTATCAGGAAAATTTCCCTGATGGACCGCCGGTACTGGAGCATAAAGCTGCGACCGTAGTTAATCAAATCTGGGATTTTATTGGATTTGATCAATAAAGTAACAGGGCGATACTTTTGTCTGGTGCGGGGTTCTTTAACGCCCTGCCAGCCCGGCTACCGCATTATTTGAACGGTTATGTTAAAGCGCTCAGGTCTTAGCTTTTTCCAGATTATCCCTCAAGGTATGCAGAAAACCTTCGGTAGTTAAGTAATGGGACTCCTTTAATGCCGGTCCATAAATACATAAAGCCAGGTCTTTCGTCATTTGACCGGCTTTCACCGTATCAACACAGACTTTTTCTAGTTTATGACAGAACTGTAATAAGGCGTCATTGTTATCCAGCTTAGCTCTAAAGGCCAGACCTCTACTCCAGGCAAATATTGAAGCGATCGAGTTGGTTGAGGTTTTTTCACCCTTTTGATGTTGACGATAATGGCGAGTCACAGTATCATGCGCAGCTTCGGCTTCCATGGTTTTGCCATCCGGTGTGACTAATGTGGAAGTCATTAAACCTAAAGAACCAAAGCCTTGTGCTACCGTATCGGATTGCACGTCACCATCATAATTCTTGCAAGCCCAGACAAATTCACCGTGCCATTTCAAGGCAGAGGCGACCATGTCATCAATTAATTTATGTTCGTAAAGGATACCTTTTTGCTCAAACCGGGCTTTATATTCAGCCTGATAAATAGCTTCAAAAACATCTTTAAAGCGACCATCATATTTTTTAAGAATGGTGTTTTTTGTTGATAAATACAGGGGCCATCCCGTTCCAGAGCAACATTGAAACAACTGTGGGCAAAGCCGATAATGGAAGCGTCGGTATTAAACATAGCCATAGCGATGCCATCACCCTCAAAATTATGCACTTCATAACGTTGTACTTCATCGCCATTGTCGGGCGTAAAGCTAATGCTCAAAGTGCCTTTACCCTGCGTTAAAAAGTCTGTGGCACGGTATTGGTCATCATAGGCGTGTCGGCCTATGCAAATAGGATGTGTCCAGTTAGGCACCAGGCGAGGAACATTTTGAGAAATAATGGGTTCACGAAAGACGGTTCCGCCCAGAATATTTCGAATCGTGCCATTGGGAGAGCGATACATTCTATGCAGGTTAAATTCTTCAACGCGTGCTTCACCGGGTGTGATCGTTGCACATTTTATACCGACACCATGTTTTTTAATGGCATTGGCTGCCTCAATGGTTATTTGGTCATCTGTTTGATTACGACTTTCTATGCTGAGGTCATAGTAGTCTATGGTTAAATCCAGATAGGGTAAAATTAACTGTAGCTTGTTTCCATACCTTTAGAAAACAGTGTTAAAAGCCGCTGTTTTAGCATCATGATCATGGCGCTAATACTGACCAGAGTACAGGATGAGTTGCGGATACCCCCGAGTGCATTTGCAGTGAATTAAACGGCAGTCGCAGGCAAGGCCTTGAGGCCGTAAAAGATATACGGACCGCCAGTGATTAAGGCATAGCACTGATACAGGTGTTCACAAGTACCCTTAACAAGCCATAGAGGATGTCAGCATGGCTAGCATACAGAGGGGATTTACAAAAGTGGGAGGATAGTGTTGGTTCAGGGGGCTTAACGGCAGGTGTAGAGGTGCTAAGGTTCAGGTGAATTCAAGCTATTCTTAATAATATAGGTTTTAAGAATAGCTTATTCGGTCAATAGAGGATGTTTAAACTGTGGCAAGCAAACGGGTCTGCAAGGTATTTTGTTAGCGTTTAAAGAGCAAAAAGTTCGCGCATTTTTTGTCCGGGATATTCGGCTCTCATAAAAGCTTCTCCCACTAAAAAAGTATAAATGTCATTGTCCAGCATAAGCTGGATATCTTCCGGCGTATGAATGCCACTTTCTGTAATAATCAGACAATCTTCAGGGATGCTGTTTTTCAGAGTTAATGTCGTTTGCAATGAAGTTTCGAAAGTTCTTAAATTACGATTATTAACGCCTATCAAGCGGGTGTCTAATGTTAATGCACGTTCTAGTTCATTTTCATTGTGTGTTTCTACCAGCACATCCATGCCTTGTGCTGTCGCGATATTCGCCAGCTCATGCATTTGTTCATCTTCCAGAGCGGCAACAATTAATAAGATGCAGTCCGCACCTAATGCACGGGATTCATAGATTTGATAGGGATCAATCATGAAATCTTTTCTTAAGACCGGTAATGGACAGGACTCTCTGGCCATTTGCAAATAAGCTTCTGCTCCCTGAAAGAAATCCTTATCTGTTAAAACAGAAAGACAACTGGCGCCATTCATTGCATAATCTTGAGCAATTTCTACGGGTTTAAAGTTTTCCCTGATTACGCCCTTGCTAGGCGATGCTTTTTTTATTTCAGCAATGATAGCCGGTTTTTTTGACTGGGCTTTACTTAGCAGTGTAGCGGCAAAACCTCGGGGTGATTCCACACCTGAGGCAATTTCTTGCAGACTCTCCACTGGCATTCGCTGTTTACGGATGGCGATTTCTTCAGCTTTTCTGGCAAGGATTTTTTTTAGAATATCTGGGGTATCGGTCATTGGTAAAAGGGAACTATTTAGTTGGGATGGAAGGGGTTAATTGATGGAAAATGCAATGAGTGCATTAAATTTTTCCAGCGCAGCGCCACTGGCAATGACTTGTCGGGCTTTTTCAATACCTGTTTCAAGGTCAGCGGTGAGATTGGCGGCATAAATCGCTGCCCCCGCATTTAAAATAACGATATCTCGGGCCGCACCGGGCTGATTATTCAAGACCGTTTTTACCAGAGTCAAACTCGATGCTGCGCCATCAACAGCCAATAAATCCAGACTTGATCGTTGTATGCCAAATTGTTCGGGAGTTATCTGATAGGTTGAAACCACCCCGTTTTTTAATTCGGCAATGTTCGAGGCCGAAGCAATACTGATTTCATCAAGGCCATCTTCGGCATTAACGATAAGTACGTGTTCGCTCCCCAGGTTTTTTAATACGTGAGCTAAAGGTTCTACCCATTCCGATGAAAATACCCCGATCAGTTGATTGACTGTTCCGGCAGGATTAGACAAGGGACCAATTAAATTAAATAAGGTTCTTACGCCCATTTCCTTGCGGGGGCCTATGGCATGCTTCATAGCACTGTGGAGTTTAGGTGCAAATAAAAATCCTACACCAATCTCATTGACACACTGTGCAACTTGTTCGGGCGATAAATCCAGATTGACACCGGCGGCTTCTAATACATCAGCACTGCCTGAACTGCTGGAAACAGATCGATTACCGTGTTTGGCAACTTGACCGCCCGCCGCTGCCACCACAAAGGCACAGGTGGTCGAAATGTTGAAGGTGTTAGCACCATCCCCTCCGGTGCCACAGGTATCGATAATATGTTCACCGAATACCGGTACTTTATGGGCTAATGTGCGCATAACACGGACTGCGGCAGTTATTTCATCAATACTTTCACCTTTACAGCGCAAAGCAATCAGAAACCCCCCTATTTGAGCATCTGTGGCACCACCACTCATGATAAGCTGCATGACATGGTGCATTTCTGCTGAGCTCAAGTCCTGCTTGTTTAATAATTTATTGAGTGCCTGTTGAATTTTCATACTTATATCGTTAATTTTAATGGAAAATAAACAAAGTATCTGGGGGCGCAGCATTATATTTGCCACACCCTGCCGATTAACTCGCCATGACCGCCAGAGTATGTATTAGCTACCCTGCAGGAACCCTCGAATCCGTGGATTCATAACGGCATCGAACACGCCCTCTGCATTAACATTACGGATTCGGGAAAATAGAACTACTGTGTTAAAAAGTTACGCAACAGATCATGGCCATGTTCCGTCAAAATAGATTCTGGATGAAACTGCACACCTTCTATCGCCATGGTCTTATGTTTCACTCCCATAATTTCATCTCTATTGCCGGTTTCATCTTGTGTCCAGGCTGTTACTTCCAGGCAATCGGGCAAGCTATTCTGATCAATGACCAGAGAGTGGTAACGGGTCGCAATAAAGGGGTTGTTCAAGCCCTTAAAAACGCCGGTATTGTTGTGATACACCGGGGATGTTTTACCATGCATAATTTTTTTGGCATGAACAATATCACCGTTAAAGGCATGACCAATACTTTGATGCCCGAGGCAGACTCCTAACACCGGTAATCTTCCAGCAAATTGTAAAATTGTTGCTACAGAAATACCGGCTTCTTTGGGGGTGCATGGCCCGGGAGAGATGACGACTTTATCGGGAGACAAGGCTTCTATATCTTCAACAGTGACTTCATCATTACGTACTACCGTTACATCGGCACCCAGCTCACCAAAATATTGCACCAGGTTATAGGTAAAGGAGTCGTAGTTGTCGATCATGACGATTTTTACACTCATGACTTTTCTCCTTCCAGTCCAGCTTCTGCCATAGCAACTGCGCGGAAAATAGCGCGCCCTTTATTCATGGTTTCATCCCATTCATTTTTGGGTATTGAATCGTAAACAATCCCTGCTCCTGCTTGAATATGTAGTGTCTGATCTTTGATGACGGCTGTTCTGATGGCAATGGCAGTATCCAGGTTACCTGACCAAGAAATATAGCCTACTGCCCCCGAATAAACACCTCGCTTAACAGGTTCAAATTCATCAATAATTTCCATGGCGCGGATTTTTGGCGCGCCGCTCACTGTACCGGCGGGAAAAGTGGCTGCCAGCACATCAAAGGCATCTTTGCCCTCTTGGAGTTCACCGGTCACATTAGAAACAATATGCATGACATGGGAATAGCGTTCAATGATCATTTTATCGGTTAGCTCAACGCTACCGATTTTAGAGACTCTACCGGCATCATTGCGTCCTAAATCAATCAGCATAAGATGTTCTGCCAGTTCTTTGGGGTCTGCTAACAGTTCTTTTTCCAGCGCGTTATCTTGTTCTGCTGTTTCACCGCGAGGCCTGGTTCCGGCAATGGGTCTTACCGTCACTGTATTATCTTCAAGTCGGACCAGAATTTCTGGCGATGAACCGACGATATAAAAATCATCCAGATTTAAATAATACATATAAGGTGAAGGGTTTAAACAGCGTAGCGCCCGATACAGGTTCAGTGGAGACGCGGTATAAGGAATTGACATACGCTGAGAAAGCACAACCTGCATAATGTCTCCGGCGACAATATACTCTTTGGCTTTAAGTACAGCATCTTCAAAGCCTTGCTGGGTAAAACCGGAAACAAAGTCCGTTTCATGGACCTGTTTAGGTGTTTTGTGGGTATCGGGTTTCAGTTTGCAATCTCTGAGTTTAACTGCCAGCGCATCCAGTCTTTGCAAGGCTAATTCATAGGCATTGTCATCGGCAGGATTAGCATGGGTGAGTAATAAAGCTTTGCCTGACAGGTTATCGAATACCAGCATTTCTTCTGAAACCATCAGCAGAATATCCGGGTTGCCAATGGGGTCTTCTTTATTGGTGGATTTCAGGCGTGGCTCAATATAACCGATGGTTTCATAGCCAAAATAACCGACCAGACCGCCATTAAACCGGGGTAACCCTTCAATGTCGGGGACTTTGAATCGTTGTCGAAACTCTTCAATCCAGACCAAAGGTTGTGAGTGAGTCAAACTTTCCAGTAATTCACCGTGTTTTTCCAGGGTAATGACTTGTCCATTAATTTTGATGATGGTTTTACAAGGTAAACCAATAATTGAATAACGTCCCCATTGTTCACCACCATGAACAGATTCAAACAAATAAGAATAAGCGCCATCGGCTAATTTAAGATAAGCACTTAAGGGCGTGTCTAGGTCGGCTAGAACTTCTTGGCTGATAGGAATACGATTGTAACCCTGTTGAGCATATTGGTTAAACTGTTCGGGTGTCATTACTGTTATGTTTTTTAATTAAAACCATTATACTTCTCACTAATTCACATAGGAACGTGATAAATAAGTCAATGCTTATTACAGGGATAAGGGTAAAGTAGTAGGCAAGGGTTTAGAGCGGACTTTGGCCGCACCCACCGTTGAGATACTTTATTTTTAATCCTATCCTTCAAAAAGCCACACATTATATCTTTTTTTAACGGTTTGTTCTTCGTAAACCCATATAACTGCCCATATAAATGATGAAACTAGTAACTTTTAGCTATAAAAAATTGATTCGCATTGGTGTGGTGGTAGGTGACCAGGTGGTTGATAGTGCGGGCAGCATTGATATCCCGGGTAATATGATCGATTTTCTAACTGCGGGCGAGCCTGCTAAAGAAAAACTACAAAATTTAATTGACAGTGGTTGCAACCGGATTCCATTGAGTGAGGTCAAGTTATTAGCACCTATCCCAAAACCTGGAAAATTTTTAGGCATCAGTCTGAATTATGCGGATCATATTAATGAAACCGGGTTAGACAAACCGGAATATCCTACTTTTTTTACCAAACAGCAGACTTGTGTTATTGCGGACGGTGAAGCGATACACCGGCCACGAGTATCAGACAAACTGGATTACGAAGGTGAGCTGGCTTTGGTCATTGGCAAGCGTTGTAAACATGTTTCACTGGAAAATGCTTATCAGGTGATTGCTGGCTATACCATCGTCAATGATGTTTCAGTACGTGATTGGCAGATACGCTCGCCTACCTGGATGCTGGGGAAATCATTTGATACGCATGGCCCTATTGGGCCATGGATAGTCACTGCAGACGACATCGAAAACCCGCATAATTTGACCATAAAAACATGGATTGATGATGAGTTACGTCAACATTCCAATACCCGGCACATGATTTTTAATTGTTATGAAATGGTGGCATATTTGACTCAGGCAATGACTCTTGAGCCCGGTGATGTTATTGCCACAGGGACACCGGCAGGGGTTGGGGTAAAAATGAAGCCACGTGGCTATATGAAACCTGGCCAAACAGCAACCATTGAAATTGAAGGGATTGGGGTGTTAAGCAATCCTGTCATTGAAGAACCAGTAGAAAATATCTTGTGAATACATTAAGTCTCTATATCCACATTCCATGGTGCATTAAAAAATGTCCTTATTGCGATTTTAATTCGCATACACTGAAAACAGAAGCCCCCGAGCAACAGTATATTAGCGCTTTATTAAAAGACTTGCAGCAAGACCTTCGCTTGCTTGACACGCCAGTGACTATTCGCAGTATTTTTATAGGCGGAGGTACTCCCAGTTTATTTTCAGCCGGGGCTTTTGAGGATTTGCTGACGGGTATTGCTAAATTGGTCACTTTGCCAGAGGATCTGGAAATAACCCTGGAAGCAAACCCGGGTACCTTTGAAAGTAATAAATTTGCAGCGTATCGAGCACTTGGAATTAATCGGCTTTCCATAGGCATTCAGAGTTTCAATCCTCATCATTTGCAACGATTAGGCAGAGTTCATTCTGCCGAGGAAGCACTGACTGCGATTGAAATTGCGCATCAAGCAGGGTTTGAGCAGTTGAATCTGGATTTAATGTTTGGCTTACCTGATCAAAGTCGCGCAGCGATGATAAAGGATGTAGAAACTGCGATTGCCAAGCAACCCAGCCACATTTCCTTTTACCAGCTGACTTTGGAACCCAATACCTATTTCCATAAATTCCCGCCCAAGCTGCCTGCTGATGACCATATATTTTTAGGGCAACAACGATGTCAGCAACTGCTGGCGGAAGCAGGATATGCGCAATATGAGATTTCAGCATATGCTAAAAAAGGGGATAGGTGTCAGCATAATGTTAATTATTGGCAATTTGGTGATTATCTTGGCATAGGTGCCGGTGCACATGGAAAATTAAGTATAAGCAGACCAGAAAAAATACTGCGTACAGTAAAGCCTAAAAGTCCTGAACAATATTTAAATAATGTGCAATCAACGATCACTGAGGTGGTGATAGATGAGTTGCCGCTGGAATATTTAATGAACCAATTACGTTTAAAATCAGGGTTTAACCTGGATCATTATCAGCTTATGACCGGGTTGAAGGTTATGACACTGGAGCCCGGATTGACTAATTGTGTGGACCAAGGTTTGTTAATAAAACAAGAAAATCGGTTTTTTTGTTCGGCTAGGGGTTGGAATTTTCTGGATGACATTTTAGAAAATTTTATGCCTCAATAGTATAATTCGTTGTAACTTTTAAACGGTGTAGAAAAAACTAACATGCTTGATTATCAAAAAGAATTTATTCAATATGCGCTCGACTGTGGCGTCCTTAAATTTGGCGAATTTAAATTGAAGTCAGGACGGATCAGTCCTTACTTTTTTAATACCGGTTTGTTTAATAGTGGTGAAACATTAGGTCGTCTAGGGCAGTTTTACGCACAAACCCTGATAGCATCAAAACTGGACATTGATGTTTTATATGGTCCGGCCTATAAAGGCATACCTTTAGCTAGTGCAACTTCTATTGCCTACTCACAGTTGCAGCATGACTTGCCTTTTGCATTTAATCGCAAAGAAGTCAAAGACCATGGTGAAGGGGGTTTGATCGTCGGCGCGGCTTTACAGGGCAAAGTGTTGATTATTGATGATGTTATTACAGCCGGTACCTCTGTGCGTGAGTCGGTGGAGATTATTAGCACAATGGGAGCAGAACCGGCTGGGGTCTTAATTGCCCTGGATAGACAAGAAAAAGGCGAGAAAGAAAGTTCTGCTGTTCAGGAAGTCAGCAAGCAATTTAATATTCCAGTGTTATCCATTATTTCACTCCCGCATATTATAGAGTTCTTAGAGCAGCAAGGACATGCATCCGGGGCACTGGAAACCATTAAGCAATATCGTTTGAAATATGGTGTTGAGTATTAAGTGCCCATTTTCTCCAGGTTTTTATTTTTAGACTATAAACCTTGGCTGTCAGCCCCGGACGGGGTGATAGCCTGCAAAAGGTGCAGGTAAATTTGCCAACCCGAAGTATGCGAATAGCACGCTAGGGAGGTTGAAACTTTACCCTGACAGCCGTCAAGCCATTTGTGGGAGCCTTGACTATGCGGTTCTTGGGCAGGGTCGAGGCGTAGGCAGGATGTCTGGAGCCTATTGATTTGCCGGGAGGTGAATCAATTTTTGTGACATGGGCTCCCAAAATATTTATTGAGGCGAGCGGATGGCGCCGCCTATAGCTTTGGATTTGCAAATACAGGCAGCCTTTAAAGAGCGGCTTGCGGGTAAAGCAGTGGACAAAAAGCTTGTTGATAAATTAGGGCTATGGCATGCGCGAGAAGCCCTTGGGAAAGAAATTGTTTAGCAGAACTATTTTAAAACTGGCAGACAATGATGTCGTGATATGGCACCAGAATGTGTTAACAGCGCTGAGGCACAAATAAAAGAGCATAAAAAACCAAGCGAAAGTCGCTGGCAAAGGCTTGGAAAAATAAGTGAATCTAAAGTTCGTGTGGTTGAGATAGCCGTATTAAGCCAGCAACGTACTGAATTGGCGATGATTGGTTATGCGGCTGATTGAGTGTGTTGCCGGGTAAAGTGCTTTTTAAAGCGTCTATTCTATGCCTTAGCACTGGGGCGGAAGGACTAGTATATTACTGGGCTGCTGGTTTTTTTAAAAACCAGATCCCAAACACCATGGCCCAGGTTTAGGCCCCGATTCTCAAATTTGGTCAAAGGTCTATAATCCGGGCGTGGACAAAAATCAGTGTTGCTGCTGGTATTCACCAGTTCTTCTGAAGCCGATAAGGTTTTTAACATATCTTTAGCATAATGTTCCCAATCGGTTGCGGCATGAAAATAACCGCCAGTCACGAGTTTTGCATTCAATAATGTAACAAAATCAGCCCGCACAATCCGTCGTTTATGATGCTTTCTTTTTTGCCAGGGGTCAGGGAAGAATAAATGTACGCCAGCAAGTGTAGTGTCTGCTATTTTTTGTTCCAGTATTTCGATGGCATCATAATGGTATATTCTTACATTGCTTAACGCTTTTTGTTCAAGCAACATCATTAAGTGAGCGACGCCCGGTCGATGAACTTCAATACCCAGATAATTAAAATCAGGATTGGATTCAGCCATTGCAGCTAGGCTACTGCCGTTTCCAAAACCGATTTCCACGATGAGGGGGGCTTTTCGCTCAAAAACCTGCTCGCTATCAAATGACTGGAGTGGATCCAGGCAATAACAATCCCACAGCTTATCCAGTGCTTTTTGCTGGCCGGCCGTCGCGCGGCCCTGGCGACGGATAAAACTACGAATTCTTTGTGGGGCTTGTAGATAGGTCACAACTAAAATCTTCTTTGCTAGTATGAATTAAAAAAATAAACCATCGATAGGTGATGAAGCCGAGGCAAAGCGCTTTTTAGGCATGCGACCCGATAGATAAGCTTCTCTGCCCGCCTGAATCCCTTTGTTCATTGCTGATGCCATGAGCACAGGGTTTTGTGCGGCAGCAATAGCGGTATTCATTAATACCCCGTCACAACCCAGTTCCATTGCCAAAGCGGCATCCGAAGCTGTCCCTACACCGGCATCAACCAGGATAGGTACCTTCGCATTTTCAACAATGGTTAAAATATTATAAGGATTGCGAATACCCAACCCAGAACCGATAGGTGCAGCCAGAGGCATCACCGCAACACAACCGATATCTTCCAGTCTTTTTGCGGCGATAGGATCATCATTGGTATACACCATCACATCAAAACCGTCTTTAACCAGCTGTTCTGCAGCGATAAAGGTTTCGGCAACATCAGGAAACAGAGTTTTCTGGTCAGCCAGAACTTCAAGTTTTACCAGTTTATGTCCCCCGAGCAACTCTCTTGCCAGTCGACAAGTCCGTACTGCATCTTTAGTGGTGAAACAACCCGCAGTATTGGGCAGTATCGTATACTTGTCTGGAGAAATTACCTCCAGTAAACTGGGTTCATTCGGGTTCTGCCCAATATTGGTTCGGCGAATGGCAACGGTCACTATTTCAGCACCACTGGCTTCGATGGCCAGTCGCGTTTCTTCCATATCCCGATATTTCCCTGTTCCAACCAGTAATCGAGAGCTGAATTTTTGCCCGGCGATTGTAAAAAAATCGTCCTGTCCGCCACCAATGGCCTGTACAATTTCTATGCAGTCGTTAGTTTTTAATTTTTGCGTACTATACTGGTCAAAGGGTAGGATTTGTTTATTGAATTCTATTGCAATTCGTTTTCCTGTTAACTGTAAATCAGCCACAATATCTGAAACCACACTGTCTTCACTATATTCGCGCGTATCCCCATTTACACTTATTTTCATTTTTATTTCCAGATTAATTAGTTACTGCTCTTCGTTGTTGGACTGCTTTAGCAAGGTTTCTTAATAGTATTATTGTGTCATCCCAGTTTAAGCAGGCATCTGTAATACTTTGACCGTAGGTCAGTGGTTGCCCTTCAACAACATCTTGGCGCCCGGCTACCAGATGGCTTTCAACCATAGCTCCCATAATGCGTTGGTCACCGCGGGCAATTTGTCCGGCTACATCTTCGGCAACCACCAGCTGGCGCTGGCATTGCTTCAAACTATTGGAATGACTGAAATCAATCATAATATTGTGGGCTAAATTAGATTGATTTAAACCTTCGGCGACTTTCTCAACATTCACCGCGTCATAGTTTGGTCCATCATGACCCCCTCTTAATATAATATGGGCATCTTCATTGCCAAGGGTAGAAAAAATGGCTGAATGACCTTCTTTGGTTAAGGAAAGAAAATGATGTGGATTCATCGCCGAATTAATGGCATCAATCGCAACTTTAATGCCGCCATCGGTGGCGTTTTTAAAGCCTACCGGGCAAGATAATCCCGATGCTAACTCTCTGTGAACCTGGCTTTCTGTAGTTCGGGCACCAATAGCGCCCCAGGAAATCAGGTCGGAAATATATTGAGGGGTAATCAAATCAAGATATTCGGTGGCAACAGGAATACCTAAATTATTCAAATCCAGCAGCAATTTACGCGCTATTCTAAGTCCTTTATTGATATTGAAACTGGAATTGATGTCAGGGTCATTAATTAATCCTTTCCAGCCAACGGTGGTACGCGGTTTTTCAAAATACACACGCATGACTAGAATCAAATCCTGTTTTAGTTCTTCTTTAGCGATTTTCAGTAAGCCGGCATATTCATGTGCCGCTTTAGTATCATGAATTGAACAAGGGCCGACAATCACAACCAGGCGATCGTCTTTATCTTGCAAAACGTTATGAATATCTTGCCTGGCTTGCAGTATGGTCTCTACAGCGGCTTCAGTGATGGGTATTTCATCATGAACTTGCACAGGGGCAATAACTTCTTTAGTTTCACAAATTCTCAAGTCATCGATGTTAAATTTACTTTGCATGTTATTCCATGTCATCTATTACCAAAATCTATTGACTCAGGCCTTAATAAAACTCTACATTTTAACTGTTTTATATCCTTTAGTGTATGTTATGTCTAAAATAAATAGCTAATTAAGGGTAAGGGATTAAATATATCAGCGATTAAAGTGCATTAGGCGGGGTCTTACTGGCCGATTTGAGGGATACTTTCCAGGCCTTTTTGATGTCTATCATGACCATATTTATTTTTTATGGCTATGAACTTTTTATCGCTTAAATATTTTTTGGCTTTTAGGATTCGCGGCAAAGACATGCTTGTCGTGCTGCTGACAGCAATCTTGCTGTGCGTCACGCTTGCTAACCTAACCAGATACCAGCAAATTATTGTTAAGCAGGGATGAGTTGATAGGTAGGTTTTTAAAGTCGGCTGAGGCGCTAATTTTAGACCTTGAGCGACTAACTGCAAGCAGGCTAGGCTCATCAGGAGATTCGTTGAATACAGTATTCAGGGCGTAAGCAGAGGTGGCTACTTGAAGGATAGAGCAATAGGTTTCAGGCCTACAGTACTAAAACCTGCAAATCGCTCATCTAAAATAAATCAGTGTGTTTAACTTGTAAATTAGGCAAGCAAGACTAAAGTTGTGAGGGAATGGATTCAGTGGATTGGCATTTACCTATTTATAAAAATAATCACATGAGGAAACATTTTAATGAAAAAATTAATAATTTTATGCGTTTTGTTGTCTTTTAATGTTACGGCAAAACCTGTCAATGTAAATAATGCGGATGCAAAAACAATATCTGAATCCCTGAAAGGCATAGGCCAGACAAAAGCAGAAGCGATAGTCCAGTATCGTAGCGATAATGGTGCTTTCAAGTCACTGAATGATTTAACAAATGTAAAAGGCATCGGTGAAAAAACCGTTGAGAATAATGCGGATGACATCCTGTTTTCTAGTCCAGAACATGCACAAAAGGATAATGCCGCTAAATAGCACCATCCTGTGCAAATGACAAGGACGTTATGCAGAGCAGGGCTGCTCTTGCAACAAGGAGTAAAAAGCACATAGCCCGTGTTGCCCCTACACTCAATAGAAGTTGAAGCGGTTGCATGTTGCTCAAACAGCTATCTCGCCTGCACGTTGCCATGTTTGCGTCGATTGTTAATGAACGTGAGCGTTAGGTGGCAGCGCAGGCATTTATCACTTCCATATGGGATCGATTTAAGGCATAATGCAACTGACAATAGCCACTAGGGTTACTATAGTGCTGCTGATGGTGGGAGTTTGGGTTCTGTGACACAAAAACCATTCTCCGTGCGGCGAAACAATTACAAATAATTTCCCGGTGCCTGCTGGTCGGAGGTTGGCAGCGAAGGCGGTATAAACGAATTAAGTTTTCAAGGGGCTGACAATGATCATTGTCAGCTGTATCAAATTTAATGGAAAAATTATAAACGTGATCTATCAGGACAGTCTTATATGAAAATTCTTGTTACCGGAGGGGCAGGCTTCATCGGCTCAGCGCTTATTCGACACTTGATTAATGAGAGTTCGCATACTGTGGTGAATGTGGATAAGCTTACCTATGCAGGAAATTTAGAATCACTTGCAGCCATCAGTGATAGCACTCGATATGTTTTTGAACAGGTCGATATTTGCCATGCGGGTGAAATAACGCGGGTTTTAAATCAATATCAGCCTGATCTGATCATGCATCTTGCGGCAGAGTCACATGTTGATCGCTCAATTGATGGGCCGGGTGACTTTATGCAAACCAATATCATCGGAACCTATACATTACTGGAACAAGCCAGAATGTATTACAACGCCCTGGATGAAAGCAGAAAAAGTCACTTTCGTTTTCATCATATTTCGACCGATGAAGTTTATGGCGACCTGCCTCACCCGGATGACCGGCATGAAGATCAGTCGCCGTCCTTACCCTTATTTACTGAAGCTACCAGCTATGCACCAAGCTCGCCCTATTCAGCATCAAAAGCCAGCTCAGATCATTTAGTGAGAGCCTGGCAAAGAACCTATGGGCTACCCACACTGATTAGCAACTGTTCCAATAATTACGGGCCCTATCATTTTCCGGAAAAATTAATTCCGCTGGTAATTTTAAATGCACTGGAAGGTAAACCCTTGCCAATATATGGCAAAGGCAATCAAATTCGTGACTGGCTCTATGTCGATGATCATGCAAGAGCCCTCATGCTGGTTGCGACAATGGGCAAAGTAGGAGAAACCTATAATATAGGGGGACATAATGAAAAACAGAATATTGATGTGGTAAAAAATATCTGCACGATTTTAGATGCAATAAAACCTAAAAACAGATCTTATCAACAACAAATCACCTTGGTGACAGATCGGTCAGGCCACGATATGCGCTATGCGATTGATGCCAGTAAGATTCAAAAAGAATTAGGCTGGAAACCCCGGGAAACATTCGAAACCGGATTGAGAAAAACCATAGAGTGGTATCTGGACAATTCTGCGTGGTGTCAGCATGTGCAAAATGGACAGTATCAGCGACAACGGTTAGGAGCCAATATATGAAAGGTATTATTTTAGCAGGCGGCTCAGGGACCCGGCTTTATCCATTAACCAGAGGCGTTTCAAAGCAGCTACTCCCTATCTATGATAAACCGATGATTTATCATCCCTTATCGGTATTAATGATGGCTGGTATTCAAGACATTTTGATTATCACCACGGCAGAAGATCAGGCGAGTTTTAAGCGATTATTAGGCGATGGTGCCGAGATAGGCTTGAATTTTGACTATATTATTCAGCCCTCACCGGATGGCCTGGCACAGGCTTTTATTTTAGGAAAAGCGTTTGTGGGGGATGATGATGTCTGTCTGGTGCTGGGTGATAATATTCATTATGGCCATGATCTCAGAAGGGTATTGGCTTCAGCGGTGGCAAATGTCAAGACAGAAAATAAAGCAACGGTCTTTGCCTATCATGTTGCAACTCCGGAACAATATGGCGTTGCCGAGTTTGATGAGCAAGGTAATGTGATTAGTCTAGAAGAAAAACCCGCACAGGCAAAAAGTAATTATGCTGTGACGGGGCTGTATTTTTATCCGAATGATGTGCTTAAAAAAGCAGCTAGCATCAAACCGTCTGCCCGCGGCGAGCTTGAAATTACCACGGTTAACCAGTGCTATTTAAGTGAGCAGCGCTTAAAAGTAGAGCTTTTAGGCAGAGGCTATGCCTGGTTGGATACGGGAGCACATGAAAGTTTATTGGAAGCCTCACAATTTGTTGAAACCATAGAGAAACGACAGGGATTAAAAGTGGCCTGTATCGAAGAAATAGCGTTTGAACAAGGTTATATCAATCAACAGCAACTTATAGCATTGGCACAGCCGTTGGCAAAAAATCAATATGGGCAATATTTACTTCGGCGAGCGCAATAAGGCCTATTGACATGAAATATATCCAACAACATATTCCCGAGGTTTTGTTAATAGAACCCCAGGTTCATGGTGATGACAGGGGTTGTTTTGTCGAAACATTTCGTCAGGACCTGTTGGAACAAGCCATTGGCTATAAGCTAAATTTTGTGCAAGATAATGAATCTAAATCAGCGCAGGGGATATTGCGTGGCTTGCACTTTCAATGCCCCCCGTTTGCACAGAGTAAACTGGTCAGAGTGATAGACGGAAAAGTGCTGGATGTTGTTGTTGATATCCGTACAGGCAGTCCTACTTTTGGGCAGCAGGTGAGCGTGCAATTGAGTTGTGAGAATAGGCAGCAGCTTTTCATCCCTCGTGGATTTGCCCATGGTTTTGTGGTGCTGAGTAAGACTGCAACTTTTGTCTATAAAGTGGATAATTACTATTCCGCAGAATGTGAGGGGGGTCTGGCATTTGATGATGACGCACTGAATATAGACTGGCAAATAGAGCGCAGTCACTTACAACTCTCAGACAAAGATAGCCGGCAGCCAGGAGTAGCAGAATTAGGCGCGATTTTTGATTACTCGGTGGATTATTATGCCGATTAAAACCATTTTAGTGACAGGTAGTCAGGGCCAGGTAGGACAGTCTTTGCAGCAGGTGGCCGGGCAATATCCGCAGTATCAATTTACCTTCGCCAACCGACAAATACTGGATTTGAGTCAGGCAGATCAGATCCAGCGTTATTTTCAACACCATCAATATGATCTGATTATCAATTGTGCCGCTTATACTGCAGTTGACCAAGCAGAACAAGAACCCGAGTCCGCTGATAAGCTTAACCATCTGGCAGTTAAGCACCTGGCAGAAATCACCCGGCAACACCATGCCAGACTCATTCATATCAGTACAGATTATGTGTTTGATGGTCAAGGGTTTACGCCTTATTGCGAGAGTGAGCGGACGAACCCACAAACTGTCTATGGGCTCAGCAAGCTTATGGGTGAGCTGGCTATTCAAGGTATCCCGGTGCGGGCAATAATTATTCGAACCAGTTGGGTTTATGCCGAATGGGGTCATAATTTTGTTAAAACCATGTTAAAACTTGGACAACAGCGGGATCAGCTTCGCGTGGTTTCTGACCAAGTAGGCAGTCCCACATATGCCAAAGATTTAGCCTTGGCGATTATCAATATCGTAGAAGCCAGCCAAACGAGTGATCAGATATTTAACCCGGTATCTGCTGTCAGTTCTGTGTATCACTACAGTAATGAAGGCGTATGTAGCTGGTATGGTTTTGCTAAAGCCATCTTTGAGCTCAGCCATACTGACTGTCAACTCATACCGATAGAAAGTAAAGACTACCCTACTCCGGCAACAAGACCCTGTTACAGCGTATTAAATAAAACCAAAATCAAACAACAAACGGGTTTAAATATTCCTTACTGGAAAGACTCCTTGCGCAACTGTCTGGAAAACCTGGGGGAAGCTCATTGAGCATAGACCGTAAGGGTGCATACGAGAGGGCCTTGGAAAGGTTATTTATGGCACGATAGGATGCTCCCTGTCGGCTATTTCAGCATTACTCAATTATCAACTCCCCTTTGCTGCGTTGCGCATCACGGCATGCTCTGTTCGTGTCGTTGGTTAACACTTGAGTGGAGCCATGAGTACGGGGTGTTATTGGTTGGCAAGGCCTATCCCATGCTGCAACTATTTAATCTGCATTTTCGTTGAAAACAGACTAACAGAGCGCTAGCGGAGGGATGATTTTTAGTCCGCGGTAGGCGGCAGGGAAATCTGGCAATCCTAGGTGTGCGATAGTACGCCCCAGAGTTTAGGGATAGGCAGCGGTGCTGCGCTGAAGGCCTTCTCATGGTCAAGGGAATATTACGCATTGGGTGTTGAATAGTCCGTTCAGGTCGTCGTCGGCAAGGGGTTGAATTTTTTGACAGTCAGAGCGGTTACCTACGACTGCAAAGGTTAAGTATCACTTGCCTGCGAATGGCTTGTCGTACGAATAGCATTAGGGAGAGTGTTGAGTGTGGGGTGTGACAGAGCTTAAACAATATGTGTGTATGTTTGAGATAAAGAGGTTAAAGGAGAGTTTTTTTGTGGGAGGTAAAAATGTCGGCAGTGTTCATTCATATGATGGTGTTATGTAAAGACTTGGAGCGTATGGGATGATTCCAGTGATTATGTCGGGGGGTAACGGGACACGGCTTTGGCCCTTATCGAGAAAGGGTAAGCCTAAGCAGTTTTTAAATTTGTTTGGAGATACTACTTTATTCCAGGATACCTTGGCTCGGCTGGATGGCCTGGATGATCTTCAGGCGCCCATTATTGTATGTAATTACGATCATCGGTTTATGGTTGCCGAACAGTTACAAGAGCTCAATCGTGAGCATGCCGGGATATTGTTAGAGCCCTTTGCGCGTAATACGGCACCTGCAATTGCGATAGCCGCGTTGCAAGCACAGCAGTCGGCTGAGGATCCCCTGTTATTAGTATTGGCGGCAGATCATGTGATCCCTGATGTTCAGGCCTTTCACCAAGCAGTGAATAGTGCACGAGAGCAGGCGAATAAAGGGGCTTTGGTCACTTTTGGTATTGTGCCTACTGCTCCGAATACCGGTTATGGTTATATTGAAGCCGTTGAAAAAGCCAAGGTGAGTGTAGTGAAGGCGTTTGTGGAAAAGCCTCCGCTTGCGATTGCTGAAGAGTATGTTAAATCAGGCAGCCATTATTGGAATAGTGGTATGTTTTTATTTAAAGCATCGGTATTTATGGCTGAACTGGAGCGGTATGCGCCCGAAATAGTTAAGGCTTGTCGGCTAGGGATGTCAGAGGCACAAAAAGATTTGGACTTTCTCCGGATAGAGCCAACCGCATTTAAACAATGCCCCGCCGATTCTATTGATTATGCCGTGATGGAAAAAACAGATAAAGCGGTTGTCGTGCCACTCAATGCCGGATGGAGTGATGTTGGATCTTGGTCTTCTTTATGGCAATGTGCCCAGCAAGATGAACTGGGTAATGTGGTGGAGGGGGATGTTATTTTAGAGGGTGTGCGCGATGCATATATTCAGAGTGAGCACCGTTTGGTTGCTGTGTTAGGGCTGGATAATATTGTGGTGGTGGAAACCGCAGATGCGGTGATGGTTGCCAGTAAAGACAGCGTCCATAATGTGAAAGCCGTGGTGAATCAGTTGATACAAAGTCAGCGGCCAGAAGCAGAGACACATCGATTATGTTATCGGCCCTGGGGCTATTATGATTGCATTGATGTGGGGCAACGCTTTCAGGTCAAACATATTACGGTGCATCCGGGGGCTTCGCTATCATTACAAATGCATCATCATCGTGCCGAGCACTGGACGGTGGTATCAGGTACGGCAAAGGTGATCTGTGGCGATAAGGTGATGTTACTGAGTGAAAATGAATCGACTTATATTCCGTTAGGTATTGTTCACCGACTTGAAAACCCAGGGAAATTACCTCTTGAAATCATTGAAGTGCAATCCGGTAGTTATTTGGCGGAAGATGATATTGTACGTTTGGCAGATGATTATCAGCGCTAATTGCCCGTGTAAGTTCAGGCGTTGCTTTCATCCCGGTTAATGATGGCCTTATTCCATCCTCAGCAGTTGCACCGTAGGATATGAGGCAATCTATTGCGATGCTGACGGGCAAGTTATATTTCTGATAAGAGAAAGGGCATTAAATTTAATACCCAGACGGTGAAATCTAAAAAGTAGATGAGTTAGCGATCAGGGAACAATATGTGCTGTTTGCTGAGGATAGATTTAGTGAAAGTGGAGTATTGCTCCAGGACCTGCACTTACCAGCAGTTGCTTTTGATACCGGGCTTTACTATGAAAATCACGTCTTGGCTTTTTTCTGTGAGCATTGCCTGAGTGGAATGCATATCGGTATATATGAGCATTCCTCCGTCTCCAGAAATTGTCTCCAAAATATGTGGCTGCAACGTGGGGCTAAGCTGACCTCTTTAGCTCGCTCTGATGACGGCTGGCAATCAGCGGGGAAATCGGTAAGTGGTCAAACAGTCGTTTTGTTTTACAGGAAATCATTATTGATAATGATGATATAGTTGACTTACGCTCGTCAGGCAACAGCTCCCGAATTTCGAGGTTACACAGAATCAGGTGCTGATCTGCAAGCTATTGATTTAAAAAAGATCTGTATGACGGTGCCCAGGCAGTGGCATAGCCATGTTTTGTTAGCAGATTAGCTGTTGTGAGACTTCATGATCGCAGGGATTGAGCAGCTTGGGTGCATTAATAAAGAAGGCTATGCTGGCTGCAGGTGGGGGCTTTGTGTTGGAGCTGAGGGGGGAGCCCTACACATTGTTGAAGGCAAAAAAAAACTCTTTTTGTTGTTTAGACAAAAAGAGTTCTAGAAACAAGCATAAAAATGAGGAGAATGTGCTTGATATAATCTTTAGCGAGGTTATGTGCTTAAGGAGTTATAGACTATACAGGTATCAAAATAATAAACAATAGGCGATTTATTTAATTAATTGTTTCTCTTTGGTTTACAATACGCACTGTTAATTCGGTCAACCAGAGCTTTATCATGGATAAATTAGTCAGTATGCAAGTGTTTGTCAGTGTGGCAAGGCGGGGTAGTTTTGTCGGAGCAGCCAGAGAACTGGGTATTTCCAGGGCCATGGCAACCAAACATATTATGTCTTTGGAGCGTTTGTTGAGTACACGCTTATTTAACCGGACCACACGAAGTCTGCATTTGACCGAGGTTGGGGTTACTTATCTGGAGAAATGCCAGCAAATTTTAGTTGATGTCGATGAGATGGAATCGGCGGTTACCCAGTTGCAAGTAGAACTCCGGGGCATTTTAAAGATTAGTGCGCCTCCCGTTATTGGTGCCACGCATATTGCACCGGCTATTGCGGAATTTTTAAAGATGCATGAAGGTTTATCTGTAGAAATCATATTAAAAAGTGGTCAGGCGGATATTATTGATGAAGGGATTGATATTGGAATATTTTTGGGTGAATTAGCGGACAGTACTCTGGTCGCCCGAAAATTGGCGCGTTCACCCTTGGTCGTGTGCGGGGCACCGGCGTATTTTGAGCGTTACGGAGTTCCAGAGCATCCCGATGAGTTATACCAGCATAGTTGTTTGGTTAATTGGGCCATACCTCCCTATAATAGATGGAAATTCAGTGGGGTATGGGGAGAAAAGGACATCAAGGTCACGGGGCGGATGGAGTCTAATGTTGCTGATCCGATCCGTATAGCAGCGAATAGCGGTTTGGGAATGGCGATGTTACCCCATTATATTGTTGGAAGAGATATAGAGAAAGGTAAATTACGGGTGGTGCTGGAACAATATAGTATTGCCCCGCTGGAGATACATGCCATTTACCCCCATCGAAAATATTTATCAGCGAAAGTCAGACATTTTCTGGATTTTTTGCAGGATTGGATGCCCAATCGAGTGGGGATGGTTTGCTAAAGGACTCCATGAAAGTTATGCCTACAAACCGCACAGTGACGGAAGCGAAATGGGACGCTATTTACCAAAAAAAGGATTTTTCATGGGAGGCAGATTTTTTGCTTGAGAATAGTTTTTTATTACCCCGGCAGGGGAAGGCATTAGATTTGGCCAGTGGCTTAGGGGAAAATGCCTTGTTTTTAGCCGGCCGAGGACTGGAGTCTCATGCCTGGGACATTTCTTCGATGGCTTTAACTCGATTGAAAAAAAAAGCAGCACAGAAAAACCTCGCTATAGCGGTTAAACACACGGATATTGTCGCGGCTAAGTTGCCAAAAAATGAGTTTGATGTCATTGTTGTGTGTCGTTTTCTTGATCGATCCCTAAGTCATGCGATAATAGACTGTTTAAAACCAGACGGCCTGCTTTTTTATAAAACGTATGTAAAAGAAAAAATAGCCGTCGACGGGCCAGGTAACCCGGGTTTTTTATTAGACAGAAATGAGTTGCTAAATATTTTCAACCCCTTAACTGTCGTTGCCTACAGAGAAAATAGTCGCCTGGGTGATTTAACCAGTGGCGACAGGAATGAAGCCTATTTTATTGGTCAAAAACGGCATTAAAACGCATGATTGAAGAATTAAACCCTATACAGTGTTGGCGTTTTTTACAAGAAACCCCGGCAGCCGTCATCATTGATGTACGAACAGCCATTGAGCATTCTTTTGTTGGACATCCTCCCGGTGCTAAGCCCATAGCTTGGAAGGAGTTTCCAGGAATGAAACCCAATTTTCAGTTTGTGGAACAGGTTGCAGCAACGGTTCCTGATAAAAATGTGCCACTCCTGCTCCTTTGCCGGAGTGGAGCCAGGTCCCTGGCGGCTGCTAAGGTTTTGGAAGATGCAGGTTATCAACATTTAATTAATATTAAAGAGGGCTTTGAAGGGGATTTAGACAAACAAAAACACAGAGGGACGGTCAATGGCTGGCGATTTCATGGTCTCCCCTGGATACAAAGTTAGCAGCGAGAATTATTTCGCAAACCACATAACATTAAACATAATAAAGTAAATAGTAAAGTGATAGAAAAATTAAGAAATATTGCAATCATTGCTCATGTTGACCACGGAAAAACCACATTGGTTGATAAATTACTGGAGCAGTCAGGCACTTTCTCAGAGCATGAGAAAATAGGCGAAAGAATGATGGATTCCAACGATCTTGAAAAAGAACGAGGGATTACCATTCTGGCAAAAAACACAGCAATTGATTGGAATGGCTATCACATTAATATTGTAGACACTCCTGGACATGCTGATTTTGGCGGTGAGGTTGAACGTGTTCTTTCCATGGTTGATTCAGTTTTGTTGTTGGTTGATGCGGTAGATGGCCCGATGCCACAAACCCGGTTTGTTACGAAAAAAGCCTTTGCACTGGGCTTAAAGCCGATTGTAGTGATTAATAAAATAGATAGACCGGGAGCAAGGCCTGGCTGGGTGGTGGATCAGACATTTGATTTATTCGATAACCTGGGGGCTACTGACGAGCAATTAGATTTTCCTATTATTTATGCCTCTGCTTTGAATGGCTTTGCCGGATTGGAGGAAGATGTTTCGGGTGGTGATATGACACCTTTATTTGAAACCATTGTGGAAAAGGTTGAGGCACCGGTTGTAGATGTTGAGGCTCCTTTTCAGATGCAGGTGATCAGTCTGGATTACAACCCCTACGTAGGTGTTATCGGTGTTGGGCGTATTCAACGAGGTAGCGTGAAGCGCAACATGCCTCTCACGCTCATTGATTGTGAAGGCAATACCCGAAATGGGCGTATGCTGAAACTTTATGGCTTTAGTGGTCTGGAGCGTGTTGAGATCGAGTCAGCTCATGCCGGCGATATTATTGCTTTTTGCGGGATTGATAAATTACAAATCTCAGAAACAATATGTGATCCTGATGATGTAGTTGCATTGCCTGCATTGTCGATAGATGAGCCGACAGTAAGTATGACATTTCATGTCAATAACTCACCTTTTGCAGGTAAAGAAGGTAAATTTATCACTACCCGTCAAATTCGGGATCGTTTAGATAAAGAATTACAGCACAATGTCGCTTTGCGAGTGACGCCCACAGATGATCCCGATAAATTTAAAGTGTCAGGGCGTGGTGAATTGCATTTATCGGTACTGATCGAAAATATGCGTAGAGAAGGCTTTGAGATGGGGGTTTCCCGTCCTGAAGTGATTATCAAAGAAATTGATGGGGTAAAGTCTGAACCCTTTGAATACGTAACCATTGAAGTTGAAGATCAGCATCAGGGGACTATCATGGAAAAGTTGGGTGACCGTAAAGGTGACTTAAAAGACATGGTTCCGGATGGTAAAGGCCGTATCAGACTGGAATATATTGTGCCTTCGCGTGGTTTACTGGGTTTTCAGACAGAATTTCTGACGGCTACCTCAGGCTCAGGTTTGTTTTATCATGTGTTTGATCATTATGGTCCCGTCAAGGCCGGTGATGTGGGAACCCGTAACCGAGGCGTTTTGATTTCTATGGCAAAAGGCAAGGCGGTTGACTACTCTTTATATCCCTTGCAGGCAAGGGGCGAGTTGTTAGTGGTGAATGGCGATGAAATATATGAAGGGATGCTGGTGGGTATTCATTCCCGGACCAATGATCTGGTGGTGAATCCGACCAAGCCTAAGCCACTGACCAATGTCAGAGCCTCTGGGACCGATGACAGCCTGGTTTGTGCAAAGATTCAAAAAATGACGTTAGAGCAAGCGCTGGAATTTATTGATGAGGATGAGCTGGTTGAAGTGACGCCCCAATCAATTCGCTTGCGTAAAATTTTATTGACAGAAATTCAGCGGAAACGTGCTAAATAATTTGGCGGGAATTTAATTTTAAAAAAGTCGCAGGCAAAATAAAACCCCCAACACTGTAAAGTGAGGGGGTTTTATAGATCGCTTGATTGGCAAATACATGTCCTTCCTTGGCAGCCTTCCTGCTGATATATCCTTAAAGTCCTTTTTCTGTTTAGCGACGGGTATATTATGCCAAAAGACAAACTAGTTGTATGTCGGCCAAGGATTAAAGTTGTGCCAGCTTTTACTGACATGAAGGCAGAATAAAGATAGTTAATCGCGTAATTTGGCGACAATTGTATGCTGTGCGCGGATTTAAAATATATTGTAGGTGAGTAATGAATCAACGAATCGTTGAGGTTGAGAGAAATACACTCGAAACGCAAATTAAGATCAGTATCAATCTGGACGGAACGGGAGCATCCACGTTTCAGACCGGTGTGCCTTTTTTAGATCATATGCTTGATCAGGTTGCCCGGCATGGTTTGATAGATTTAGATATAAACGCCAAAGGGGATCTGGAAATTGATGCGCATCATACTGTCGAAGATATCGGCATCACTTTGGGCCAGGCATTTAAACAGGCGTTGGGTGATAAAAAAGGTATTGTTCGTTATGGCCATGCCTATGTGCCTCTGGATGAAGCCTTATCCAGAGTGGTTATCGACTTCTCAGGCCGGCCGGGTTTGTGTTATCAGGTGACCTACCCCCGAGCGAGTATTGGTGGCTTTGATGTGGATTTATTTCGTGAGTTTTTTCAGGGCTTTGTTAATCATGCCGGGGTCTCCTTACATATTGATAATCTGAAAGGACAAAACGCACACCATGTGGCGGAAACTATTTTTAAAGCCTTTGGAAGAGCGTTAAGAATGGCCATTACAGCGGACCCAAGAATGGCTGGAATTATGCCCTCGACCAAAGGTTCGTTATAATAAGCAAAGCCCAGGTTCAAGCTGAAAGCTACACAAAGTAAAACTGAGTGTTTTTTTAGCTTTTGCCTTATGACCTGTTACTTTTTACTTTTTTAGCTGATTTTTACTATGTCATCAGTCGCTGTTATTGACTACGGAATGGGTAATCTACATTCCATTGAAAAAGCGTTGCAACACGCCTCACCTGAATCGGATGTCCAGATTACATCAGATATAGCGCACATAAAACAGGCTGATCGCGTTGTATTTCCCGGTGTGGGGGCCATTAGGGATTGTATGCTGGCCTTAAACCAGTCGGGTTTATCTGATACGATCAAAGAAGTGGCAGCCAGTAAACCTTTTTTAGGGATTTGCCTGGGCATGCAGGCTTTGTTAACACAGAGTGATGAAAATAATAAAACGGCGTGTTTAGGGGTTTTTAATGGACGTGTTGAGCATTTTTCATCAGGCATGGTCGACAACCAAGGCAATCGCTTGAAAATCCCACATATGGGCTGGAATCAGGTGATTCAAAAAGACCATCCCTTATGGCAGGATATTCCTCAAAATAGTCGGTTTTATTTTGTGCATAGCTATTTTGTAAAGCCAGAAAATCCAAAAGAGACCATTGCGAGTACAGAATATCCAGAGATGTTTTGCAGTGCATTGGCCAAAGACAATATTTTTGCCGTACAATTTCACCCGGAAAAAAGCCAGACAGTTGGCATTCAATTACTCAGAAACTTTCTGTCTTGGGATGGAAAGTGTTAGATAATATATTATCCGCCTATTTAAGATTTAACTATTTGAGATTTAGACTATGTTGCTTATACCTGCAATAGATTTGAAAGAAGGAAAGTGTGTTCGTTTGCGTCAGGGCCGTATGGAAGATGATACCGTCTTTTCAGACGATCCCGTGGCTGTTGCTGCTAAGTGGGTTGAGCAGGGGGCCAGACGTATTCATTTGGTTGATCTGGACGGAGCGTTCGCAGGCAAGCCTAGAAATGCGGGTGTTATCCATGCTATTGCTAGTGCTTTTCCCGATGTTCCCGTGCAAATCGGTGGCGGTATTCGTGATGAGGATACCATTCAGGGTTATCTGAATGCCGGGGTTAAATATGTGATTATCGGTACAAAAGCGGTGACTGAGCCCCATTTTGTCAGCGATATTGCTGTTGAATTTCCAGGACATATTATTATTGGTCTGGATGCGAAAGAGGGCAAGGTGGCGATTGATGGCTGGTCGAAGTTATCTAAACATGATGTGATTGATTTGGCTCAAAAATATGAATCAGATGGGGTCGAGGCTATTATTTATACCGATATAGCCAGAGATGGTATGATGCAAGGAGTGAATGTGGACGCGACGGCGCAATTGGCCAGAGCCATTAATATCCCGGTGATTGCATCCGGTGGAATCACAAATATGGATGATATTCATGCCTTAGGCAATGTCTCTGGGGATGGCATCATGGGTGCGATTACCGGACGTGCAATCTATGAAGGGACTCTGGATTTTGCCCAAGCTGAAAAAATTGCACAGTCATATAGTTAGTTATGGGATTAGCAAAACGTATTATTCCTTGTCTGGATGTTGATAATGGCCGGGTGGTCAAAGGCGTCAAGTTTGTCAATATTCGAGATGCAGGTGATCCTGTCGAGGTAGCCAGACGATATGACCGGGAAGGTGCTGATGAAATCACTTTT
>Ga0310122_10000147_pt1 | contig 44757 bp, 39 predicted proteins | sample CB6_Bottom_1051__FD_203503 | JGI IMG/M metagenome (GOLD analysis project Ga0310122, IMG submission 203503) | Marine microbial communities from Western Arctic Ocean, Canada - CB6_Bottom_1051 | ecosystem: Environmental > Aquatic > Marine > Oceanic | place: Canada: Western Arctic Ocean | collected...
CGACCGGCAAATTGCCAGGTCGCCAGCGCCAGGAGTCCCTGGCTCGAAAGGCGCTCGGTGGCGGCACGCAAGAGTTGGAGTCGCCAGTCGCGCCCGGGAACATGGTGGAGGACGCCCATCACAGCGATCAGGTCGAAGGGCCCACTGGGCAGCGCGGCGCCCGGCCGGTCCGAGCTCAGGAAATCCTGCTCGATCAACACGCAATTTTCATCGGGCAGGTCCGCCAGGCGCTCGCGCGCGGCGGTGAGCAGCTCGGCGTTCGCATCGACTCCAACATAATGAAGCCCCGCGAATCCGGACTCGATCAGGAAGCGCGCGAGGCGAGCGTTGCCACAGCCAATGTCGAGAACGGAGAATCCGCGCGAGTCGCGCGCCTTGCGATCTTCCGGCGACTCGCGTGAGGGGAGCCAGTGAAGGAGTTGCTTCCAGCCAGGCCAGGCCTGGTGCCCGCGGCTCGCGTCGAAGGCTTCGGCGTGTGCCCGATAGAAGCTCTCGGAGAGCGCGAGCAGCTGGCTTCGGGTACGTAGATCCATCGGGCACGAGTCTAGCCCGGGGAGGGCGAACGCGTCCCAGCCGCCTAAACTCGGTCGACGAGGATGTATGTGTGACCGAGAGCAATGAAGAGAAAATCGCAGCGGGCGGCGAGCCACGGTCGCCCGCCGAGCCGAAGCGTCTGGCCGGTCGTTTCCGCGGTCGCGGGCCCGATCGGTCCTTCGATCCGACGCCGCTGCGCGAAGTTCTGATCCCGCTGCTACGCGCGATCGAAGCCGTCCCCGACGACATTCCGGATCCACTCGCAGCGCAAGTCATGGAGCCTCTGCTGCGTGAGTTCGCCAAACCCAGTGGCGGTTTCTTTTCCCGCAGCCAGTTGATCGCCGCATTCGCCAAGTTCTCCCGGGAGACGGCGTTCCGCTTCGATGAGACTCGCTTCCGGCGACGCGTCCAGCGTCGCCCCGTTCGGACGCAGAGTGGGGTCACGCCGCTCACGGTCCTGACGAAGCCCTTTCCCTGTCCCGGAAAGTGCATCTTCTGCCCCAACGATGTGCGGATGCCGAAGAGCTATCTCTCGGACGAACCCGGCGCACAACGTGCTGCCAACAATCGCTTCGACCCCTATCTGCAGACCTGGAATCGCTTGGCGGCCTTCGATGCGACCGGCCATCCGACGGACAAGATCGAATTGATCGTGCTCGGCGGGACCTGGTCGTTCTATCCGCTGGCCTATCAGATTCACTTCGTTTTGCGCTGCCTCGAAGCGATGAACGACTTTGGCGCGGGCCTTGATCGCCGCGAGGAATGCGAGCCCCGGACACCCGACTTCGAAGAGATCGACGCCGAGATTCGCGGTGATCAGATCGAAACGAACCCCTACAACCAGATCGTGACTCGTTTTTTGCGGGAGCGCCTCGACGGGCAGCTGGTGGTCGCGGAGGAGGAGTCCGATTGGGCAACGCTCTCGAAGGCGCAGCGCTTGAACGAATCGGCGGGCGCGCGCTGTGTGGGACTGGTTCTCGAAACCCGTCCGGATCATGTCGATGAAGAAGAAGTTCTGCGACTTCGACGCCTTGGCGCGACGAAGGTTCAACTGGGCGTTCAGAGTCTCGATGATGAGATCTTGCTCGCGAACCGCCGTGGGCATGACGTCGAGGCGACGCGTCGTGCCTTCGATGTCCTGCGCCGCGCGGGATTCAAGCTGCACGCACATTGGATGGCCAATCTGCTCGGAGCGACTCCCGAGGGCGATTGCGAAGATTTCAAGCGCCTCTTCGAGGATCCCTCCTTTCGCCCAGACGAACTCAAGCTCTATCCGTGTAGTCTGATCGAGACCGCTGAGTTGATGGGGCCGTGGCGGCGCGGGGAGTGGCAGCCCTACGACGACGAGCAGCTGCTCGAAGTGATGGCGGACGCCTTGCCTCGTGTGCCCCGATATTGCCGGGTCACGCGGGTCATCCGCGACATCTCCTCGGACGACATCGTCGCAGGAAACAAGCGCACGAATTTTCGACAGATCGCGGAAGCCGAAGTGGCGCGTCGGGGCGAGCAGCTCGTGGAAATTCGGCAGCGTGAAATTCGCAGCGAGGCCTTCGACCCGCTGGCGCTCGAATTGATCGAGACCGAATACGCGGTCGAGAGTGGGCGGGAGGTCTTTCTCGAATTGGTGACCGAGTCCGATCGAATCGTCGGATTTCTCAGACTCCTACTACCGCGGGCGGCTTCGTTCGTCGATGAACTCGGTGCGAATGCCATCGTTCGTGAGTTGCACGTCTACGGGGGGGCGGTTCAGATCGGCGCCGCCTCCGGTGGGCGCGCTCAGCATCGCGGTCTGGGCGCTCGCCTGCTGCGGACGGCCGAATCGCTCGCTCGCAAGGCCGACTACCCGGGCCTATCCGTCATTTCGGCCATCGGCACCCGCGCGTACTACCGGCGGCAGGGCTTCATCGATGGCGAGCTCTACCAACACCTCGAGATCGACGGTCCCCCACGCTAACTAGCGCGGTCGAGCGGCACGAACAGCGTGTTGGCTCCGCGTCGAACCAGGACGAGGATCTTCTCCTTGCCCTTTGAAGCCTCGAGAACAGCGGCCAGGTCCTCGACGCTGTTGATTTCCCGTCGGTCCAATTCGATGATGATGTCTCCGCGCCGGATGCCCGCCTCGGACGCGGGACCATTGGGGGCGACCTCTGTGACGATGACGCCGTTCGACTCTTCGAGACCGAGCTCTTCGGCGAGCTCGGCGGTCAGTTCTTGAGCTCGAATGCCCAGGGACTCGGCGCCCTCGCTGGGTTCTTCGACGCGCATCGCGACTTGTTCCGGGTCGTTGAGTCGACCGATCTGGATCTTGAAGCTCTTGCGCTTGCCTTCACGAATCACGATGACTTTGGCCTTCGTATCGACGGGCGTATTGGCCACGACGATCGGCAGATCATTCCATCGAACGATCTCTTCTCCGTTGAATTCGATGATGATGTCTCCAGTTCGGATGCCGCCCTTTTCTGCGGGCGTATTCGGGAGAACCTGCGAGACGAGAGCGCCGCTCGCCTGGTCGAGATCGAAGTGGTCGGCAATCTCGTTGGTGACGCTTTGAATCGAGACGCCGAGCCAACCGCGCGTGACGTGTCCGTCGGCACGGAGTTGGGGAAGGATCTGTTTCGCTTGATTGATGGGAACCGAAAACCCGATCGTGTTCGCTCCGCTGCGGATGGCCGTATTGATTCCGATCACTCGACCCTTGAGGTCGATCAAGGGTCCGCCGGAATTGCCCGGGTTGATCGCGGCATCGGTCTGGATGAAATCTTCGTAGAGCTTTGGGTCCATGACGTCGCGTCGGTTCTTGGCGGAGACGATGCCCGCTGTGACGGTGTGTGCGAGGCCGAAGGGATTCCCAATCGCGACGACCCAATCGCCGGGTCGTACGGCTTCGGAGTCACCGAGCGCGATCGTGTCGAGGGCGGTCTTGCCCGGATCGACCTTGAGTAATGCGATGTCCGTCTTGGGATCGCGGCCGATGATTTTTGCCTCGAGTTCGGTTCCATCGAGGAAGTGGACGATGATCTGGTCCATGTCGGCGACGACATGATTGTTCGTGACGATATAGCCGTCGGGGGAAATGACGAAGCCGCTGCCCTCGCCGCTGCTCCGGCGTTCTTCGGGCATGCCACGCTGATGCCACGGGCTGCCGCCGAAGAAACCGGGTGGGAAGACGCGCTGTCGGGTCGCGACCATGCCACTGGTCTGGATGCTCACGACGGCGGGCGCGACGCGTTCGGCGAGGTCGGCGAAGCTCGTGGGAATGCCAACGGGCTGCGCTTCCGGGACTTCACTTTCGGATCGCCAGAAGGCTTCGCGCTCCGCTCGCGAGCTTGGTTTCTCATCTTCCTGGCTACCGAAAAAGTCCAGCGCCTGCGCGGTGTTGGGGCCAATCATTGAAGTCGTTCCGAGTCCCCGGCCGAACTCGAAGCCGGCGCCTACTCCGAATAGGATGAAGACGGTGGCCAGTGTGGAGATTAGAAGATGACGCACGATTGATTCTCCTCGTTGCGATGAAATGACTCTTGGGGCGTGTGGATCGGATGGATCGAATTCAGAACAGTGGCAGGGTCAGATGGTATCGGCCGGGTCCTCTTTGGACCACGACCAGAGCGCGTGCGCGCCCGCGAAGGCGCGCGACCGCACGACGCAGGTCTTCGCTGGAGGACAGGGTGACTCCATTGATTCCCAGCAAGAAGTCTCCGGCACGCAAGCCCAGCGTTTCGGCGGCGGAGCCCGGATTGACGCCCGTGACCTCGAAAGCCCGGTGGAGTTCGGAGCGGGTCAGTTCGAGACCGAGTTTTCGTCGCGCGATGTTATGCACCATCGCCTCGGGTAATTCCTCGGCGATCGCCGTGAGCAGCCGAGACTCACCATCGCGGTAGAGTTCCAAGGCAAGGCTCTGATTGTCGGTCAGCCCTTTGAGCATCTCGAAAAGCTCCTGGGCATTCTTGACCGCGCGACCATCGACGTTGGCCACGATATCGCCGCGCTGGATGCCCGCACGCGAGGCGGGGCTTCGCGCGTGCAGCCGGCTGACGAGTACGCCGGAGACTCCGTTCGGGAGATCGAGTATCGCGCGCAGCGCCGGATTGATGTCCCGGAATTCGAGACCGAGCCAGACGGGGTGGACCTCGCCGTAGAGAAGCAATTCGTGGATGACGCGTTTGGCGACATCGATGGGAATGGCGAAGCCGATGCCCTGTGCGCCTGCGAAGATCGCTGTGTTGATTCCAATCAGTTCGCCCTCGGCATTCAACAGCGGTCCGCCCGAATTACCCGGGTTGATCAGCGCATCGGTCTGCAGCAATCCGTGCACGGTCATGTCGCTGCCCTGCGACCGGACCGATCGGTTCGTTGCCGAGATGACGCCGGTCGTCACGCTGTTCGAGAAGCCAAAGGGGTTGCCGATGGCGATCACGGGTTCGCCGACCATCAGGTCGTCTGAAGTGCCGGGCTCTGAAAAGGGCAGGGCTTCGTTCGTCAGGATCCTGAGGACGGCCAGGTCGTTGTTTGGGTCGGCGCCCACGAGTTCCGCATCGTACTCGCGACCGTCTGCGATCGTGACGCGGACGCGATCGGCGCGGGCAATGACATGCTCATTGGTCAACACGTGACCCTGGACATCGAAGATCACGCCGGAACCCAAGCTCTGCACCGTTTGGGATCTCGGCACGAAGAAGTTTCGGAAGAAGCTGTCGAAGACGGGGTCCGAGCCTCCGCGGCGCGCGAAGGGATTCGCCGTCGTGGTGATTCGCTCGGTCGTGATGTTGACCACGCTCGGGCCGACTTGCCGAACCACGTCGACGGCGGCCGTGCGGCGAAGGAAGGGATCGCCCGCCCGGGCCGTCGCGGGGTTTCCCAGAGTCATGATGAGGGCGGCGAGGACCAGTGCAAGCCGGCCGAAGGAGCCGGAAGATTCGGATGGCAGGGTGGCGAGTCGAGGGAGAGTCGAGTCTCGCTGCGCCCTGCATTCTTCGTTCTCGTTCATCATCATCCCGTCGTCGCTCCATTCCGGGGGCGCACCGGAAATCGAGCCTGTATTTCGGCCGAACCGGCCACCGCGCGAGGCTCGCCCGGCGACCTGCACACTCTGAATCCGCCCAGCCGGCTTTGGTTCATGGTTCATCGTCGCCTCGCATTCTACCCCTCGGGAAAATAATTCGTGTCGAGCGTCTCGCGTAGTTGCCGCGCCGCTGCCATCGGGTTCACGGCAGCCGTAATCGCGCCGGTGACTGCAATGCCGGCCGCGCCCGCGCGCGCCACCTCGGCTGCACGCTCGGGGTTGATTCCACCTTGGGCCAGGATCGGTCGCCCTCGGTCCACCGCCTTCGACAGCAGTTCGAGGCCGAGCGCCGGGCGAGAGGCTTCCTTCGAGATCGGATTCCAGATCGGCGCCAGATGCACATAGCTTCGCAGCCCGCCCGCCGACGGGGAGGCCGACTCGATTTCATCGAGAGCATGCAAGGACCGGCCGATGCAGGCGTCCTCGGGAAGCAGCTCGCGCGCGCGGCCCTCGTCGATCGCATCGAAGCCGAGGTGTACGCCGTTGGCGCCGACCGAGAGCGCGATGTCGACGCGCCGATTCACGATCACACGCCGGGCGCTTCGAACAACCGCCTGGCTGTCCGCCTGGACTTCGCCTCGATCGCCACCGGTTCCATCTTTGCGCGCGTCGACCAGGAGCCGAGCGATTCGGAAAAGCGAGTCAGAACTGAGCGAACGGTCGCGCAGCTGAATCCAATCGACGCCCGACTCGAAGAGCTGTCGGGCGAAATCGCCCGGTCGTGATCCGAGTGCGCGAGCATCGAGCACCGCGCAGAGAACTGGACGACTGGTGTTGGCAGAGAGACGCTCGGGGCTAGAAGGTCGCAGTGCCATCGAGGGGGCTCGAGGCCGAGGCATAGAGTCGCTGTGGCATGCGACCTGCTTCGTAGGCGGCGCGTCCGGCGAGCACTCCCTGACGCATGGCGACCGCCATCTTGAGTGGATCCTTCGCATGGGCGATCGCGGTATTCATCAACAGCGCCGTGGCACCCAGCTCCATGGCGACCGCAGCGTCACTGGCCGTCCCCACGCCGGCGTCTACGATGACGGGAACTTCGACCGTCTCGAGAATGATCCGTAGATTGGCGGCATTGCGAATTCCCATGCCCGATCCGATCGGCGCTGCCAGAGGCATGACGACCGGGCAGCCCATGGCTTCGAGACGCTGGCAGGCGACCGGATCGTCGGTGATGTAGGGCAGGACCGTGAATCCATCGGCGATCAGTGCCTTCGCCGCTTCGAGCGTGGCCGGCACATCGGGAAAGAGCGTTCGTTCGTCGCCGATCACTTCGAGCTTGATCAGATTGGTTTCGAGCAGTTCGCGTCCCATCTTGGCCGTCGTGATCGCATCCTCTGCGGTATAACAGCCCGCGGTGTTAGGCAGGATCACGAAGCGCTTGGGCGAGATCACATCGAGCAGCCGCGGACCCTTCGAGGCGTCGAAATTCACGCGCCGCAGCGCAACCGTGATCATCTCGGCGCCCGACGCCTCCGCGCAGGCCAGGTTTTGTTCGAAGCTCTCGTATTTTCCCGTACCGATGATCAGGCGGGATTCGAATGACCATTCGCCCACCTGCCAGCCCGACATCTCATTGCCACGATTGGCAGTCTCGTTCTTCGCGTTGTCCGCGGTCATCGCTAGCCCCCTCCCACTGCTTCGAGAATTTCGATTCGGTCGCCGTTGTTCAGCTGGACCCGGTGATGGGACGAACGAACGACGATGTTCCGGTTCACGGCCACGGCGACCCGACGTTCCCCCATGTCGAGGACCGCGAGAAGATCGGCGACGGAAGCGTCCGCGACCAGTCTCTGGACGCCGCCGTTCACGACGACTTCGAGTTCGCTCGTGGAGTCCATTCGTGAATCGCTCCTTCGCGGCTCTTTCTTCGGGGTCGACGCCTGCGCGGCCGATCTCGGCAACATACCGGACGGACTCCCGGGCCGCCGCCGATTCGACGGCCGCGGGTTGCGAGGGTTGGTGTATTGTCGCGATCGGAGAATTGGAATGCGCGATTCGGGGGAAGAGCGGCCGGTTTGGGCGTGGATCGATCAGGACGCGCTGCGCCACAACGCAAGTCGGGCCATCGACTGCGCCCGGGGCCGCACGATCATCGGAGTGGTCAAGGCGGACGGCTACGGCCATGGTATCGCCGACGTCACGCGGGCTCTGCTCGCGCAGGGCGTCTCCAGACTCGCCGTCGTTTCGGTCTCCGAGGGCGCTGAATTGCGGCGCTCAGGCATCGTCGCGCCCATCCTCCTTCTGGGAGGTCTCGAAGACACCACAGCGGCGGAGCGAGCCTTGAAATGGGGACTGACTCCGGTCCTCCATGATCAGCGCGGCTTTGAGCTGGCGCGCGCGTCGGGCCGCGGTGGATCGCCGCTTTCCATCGAAGTCGAAATCGACACGGGCATGCGCAGAATGGGCGTTGCCCCGGGAGAGGCCGTCGGTCTCCTCGATCGTATTTCGGAAACTCGGCAATTGGTGCTCTCTGGCGTCTTCACACATCTCGCCTGCGCGGATGACGCCGACGCGAAGGCCAGTCGCGATCAGGTCGCTCTGCTGGGCGAGATCACACGCGAATTCGGTCGCGGCGGCCGGTCGATGCCGCAGACGCATATCGCCAACTCAGCCGGCTTGTTTCGCCTGAACGACTTCGAGACCCGCGACCTGGGCGTCGTCACGTCTGCCGTTCGGCCCGGCCTGATGCTCTACGGCGTGTCTCCGTTTTCTGACCGCAGCGCGGAATCGCTCGATCTCGACCCGGTCATGACCCTGGCCGCTCGCGTGGTGGCGATTCGCGTGGCTTCGAAGGGCGATGGTGTGGGCTATGGCGGTGATTGGCGTGCCGCTCGCGATACCCGGATCGCGACCCTGCCTCTCGGCTATGCGGATGGGCTGCCGCGTTCACTCGCGGGGAAGGGCGAGGTCTTCCTGGCGGGGGCGATGCGTCCAATCGTCGGGCGCGTGTCGATGGACTACATCGCGGTCGATGTGGCGGATGCTGCCGTCGAAGTCGGTCAGGTCGCCACCGTCTTCGGCCGGACCAGCGACGGAACTCGCGTTCCCGTCGAGGCGCTGGCTCGCGCGGCCGGCACGATTGCCTACGAAATTCTGGTCGGTGTCGGCGCCAGAGTGCCGCGAGAAGTCGGCAGCGGGCTACCTCCGAATATGGATCCCAGCCCGCTCGGTCGCGCCGTTTGACGCCGCGTCCGCGCGCGGTTACAACATCGCAAGCCCCCCTGTCCCCGACCATTCTCGACGCGGATGGCGCGTCCAAATTGGACCTCGCAATCGCGGGGCGCTCGCTGTATCTGGTTCAGATCTCTGGAGAATCGAGGCCGGGACGGGTCGCACGAGCACCTGCAGGCTTCATGGATGCAGAAGTAGGTAGTCGGTCGTAGTCGAAGAAGAGACCACACAAAGAGGGAGAAGGAACGGATGCCCCCCAGCGATTCGTCGAAGTCGTCTAGAGGCGCGAGTACAGCCAAAGCCCCAGGCAAGGGCACGGTCACTTCCGGAGCGTCTGCGGACTCATCCAGGAAAGTCGTTCGGGCATTGCTCTCGGTGTCCGACAAGGCGGGGCTCGTCGAGCTTGCCAAGGACCTCGATTGTCTGGGCGTCGAACTGGTCGCCTCTGGCGGTACGGCCGGGGCGATTCGTGATGCTGGCCTACGCGTACTCGACGTGGCAGAGCTGACGGGAAGTCCCGAGATGTTGGGTGGGCGCGTGAAGACGCTGCACCCGAAGATTCATGGCGGGATTCTCGCTCGGCGGGATCTGGCCGAGGACCAGGCGGACCTCGAAGCCCAATCGATTCGCGTGCTCGATCTCGTGGTCTGCAATCTCTATCCGTTCCAGGCCACAGTCGCCAAGCCGAACGTCACTCGTGCCGAGGCGGTCGAGAAGATCGATATCGGCGGGCCGTCGATGATCCGTTCGGCGGCGAAGAACCACGCCTATGTCGGCGTCGTCTGCGATCCCGCGGACTACGCATCGATCGTGAGTGAATTGCGCGAAACCGGGGGGCTCGCGGGCGAAACACGTCGTCGTCTGGCGCTCAAGGCCTTTCAGCATACGGCGGGCTACGACGCCGCAATTTCTCAGTGGCTGGCCGAACACGATCCCGATGGCGAAGCCGAGACTTTTCCAGATTCGCTCCTGATCTCGCTCGAGAAGGCGACCGAGCTTCGCTACGGCGAAAATCCGCATCAAAGGGCGGCCCTCTACGGCGGCTTCCTCGAACTTGCCGAGCTTCTGCACGGTAAGGCACTCTCGTATAACAACCTCATTGACGCCCATGCCGCGCTCGCCCTGATTCTCGATTTCGATCCGTCCGAACGCGCCGTGGTCGCGATCCTCAAGCACAATACGCCCTGCGGAGTCGGGGCCGGCCCAACGCCACTCGAAGCCTACGAGAATGCCTTCGCGACCGATCCGGACTCGCCCTTTGGTGGCATCATTGTTTCGAATCGACCCTTCGATCTCGCGCTGGCCTCGAAGGTCGACGAGATCTTCACGGAGGTCTTGATCGGGCCGAGCTTCACGGACGATGCCCTCGAACTCTTGAAGAAAAAGAAGAATCGTCGGCTGCTCAGTTTCGATCGATCGAAGATCGACCCCGGACAGGTCGAAGTCCGGCGCGTCTTCGGTGGGCTGCTCGTCCAGGAATCCGATCCCGCGCCCGAAGAGGCGAAGACCGCGAACCTGGTGACGGAGACAGCGCCCAGTGACGAGCAGCGAACGGCGATGGAATTCGCCTGGCGAGTCGTCAAGCACGTGAAGAGCAACGCGATCGTTTTCGGCGCTGCCGATCGCACCTTGGCCATCGGAGGTGGTGCGACCTCACGCGTCGATGCCGTCCATGCCGCGTCAGCCAAGGCCGCCCGCGTCGGACTTTCGCTCGAGGGCTCGGTGTTGGCGAGCGACGCCTTCTTTCCCTTCGCCGACGGCCTCGAGACGGCGGTCGGTGCCGGGGCCGCGGCCGTGATTCAGCCCGGTGGCTCGAATCGGGACGAAGAAGTCATTGCGGCCGCGAATCAGCTCGGAATTCCGATGTTGATGACAGGCATGCGCCACTTTCGCCACTAGCGCAGCGGCTTACCGGCGAAACGGATTCGCGAGAGGAGTTTCCTTGAAGGTTCTGGTCATCGGCAGCGGCGGGCGCGAGCACGCACTGGTCTGGAAATTGGCGCAGAGCCCCCAGCTGTCCCGGCTTCACGCTGCGCCGGGCAGTGCCGCGATCGGCGAACTCGCGCAGTGTCATTCCGAGACCCGGGCGAGCGATCTGGACGGCGTCCTCGCGCTAGCCCAGCGAGAGTTGATCGATCTCGTCGTGATCGGACCCGAAAATCCACTGGCCGACGGCCTCGCGGATCGCCTCCGCGACGCGGGCATCGCCGTCTTCGGCCCCTCGGCGGCCGCGGCACAACTCGAGGGGAGCAAGGCTTTCGCCAAGGATTTCATGCAGCGCCACGACATCCCGACCGCCGCCTATGCCGTCTTCGAGGAAAGTGGGGCCGCCCACGACTATGTCGATGGTCTGGCGAGTCCATGCGCCTGCGTCGTAAAGGCCGACGGTTTGGCAGCCGGCAAGGGCGTGGCCATGTGTGAAGACGCCGCGGCCGCGCATGCCGCGATCGATGAGATGATGACTGCGCGCCGTTTTGAGGACGCCGGCGACCGCGTGGTGATCGAGCAGTGGCTTCGCGGCGAAGAAGCGTCTTACTATGCGATCACGGACGGCGAGGGAATCGTCACGCTGGCGGCGGCGCAGGATCACAAACGCGCGCGCGATGGCGACGAGGGCGAGAACACCGGGGGGATGGGCGCCTATTCACCGGCTCCCGTCGTGAGCGAAGCCGTTGAAAAGAAAATTCTCGAACGCGTCGTTCACCCGACCGTCCGCGGCATGGCGAAGGAGGGGCATCTCTTTCAGGGCGTGCTCTTCGTTGGTTTGATGATCGATTCCCTGGGCGACCCTCATGTCATCGAATTCAACGTACGATTCGGTGATCCGGAAACACAGGCGCTGATGATGCGAATGGAGGGCGACCTTCTGCCGATTCTCGATGCCTCGGCGCGCGGCACACTCGATTCGGCGACGGCAATCGGCTGGGGCGAGGCCGCAGTCTGTGTGGTGCTCGCTTCCGGCGGTTATCCCCGCGACTACGAGGTGGGTCGCGCGATTCTCGGGTTGGACGCGCTCGAGGAAGACGAATCGCTCGTCGTCTTTCACGCTGGGACGCGCCGCGCAGAGGCGGGTGAGGGCTACGAGACGGCGGGCGGGCGTGTCTTGGGGATCACGGCGCGGGGTCGCGATGTCGCCGAAGCCCGAGAGCGGGCATACCAGGCCGTTGCCGGCGTCTCCTTCGACGGCATGCAGTTTCGAAACGACATCGCCTCTCGCGCGATCAAGCGCGGGGGCGCTTAGCGAATGGAATCGGCGACTACGATTCAGTCATGCGAGCTTCCCGAGGTCGCAAGCGATATCGACACGGTCATCGATCGATTGTCGGCCGATGGCTTCATCGCCTACCCGACGGAAACCGTCTGGGGACTCGGCGCCTGTGCGGATCGAACACTCGCAGTCGATCGTCTCTTCGCCTGGAAGGGGCGCAGGGGAGATCATCCCGTGGCCGTGCTCGTCTCGTCTGTCGAGGTCGCGCTCGAGCTTGGCTGTTCACTGGATGAGGATGCGCGGCGCCTGGCACGTGCGTTCTGGCCGGGACCGCTGATGATCGTCGTGCCCTGCGAGAAGTCCTTCGCCGCGGGCATCGCGGGCCCCACTGGATCGATTGGGTTGCGCTGCAGCGATCATCCGATCGTGCAGGCGCTCGTTGAGCGTGTGGAGGAGGCCGGTCTGGGGCCGCTCACGTCAACGAGTCTGAATCGTACCGGCCAAGCACCTGCGACCACCGTCGATTCGGCCGCGGGGACGATTCGCGACGCTGCGCAAGGCGGATTCGAATCCCCGATGTTGTTTGCGACGCTCGATTCCGGAATACCCTGCGACGCCGGCGGCGGGCCGCCCAGCAGCATCGTCGATTGCACCGGGGCGTTGCCCAGGATCTTGAGAATCGGGGCGATCGAGGCATCGTCGCTCGAGAAGGTCTGGGTTCAATGACCGTCGTCCGACCCTTTCGAGCCGTTCGCTATGACACCAAGCGTGTCGATCTGTCGAAAGTGATCGTGCCGCCCTACGACGTGATCGCCGCAGACGAGCGCGGCGGTTTCTTCGATCTCGACCCGCATAATGCGATTCGTTTCGAATTGACGCGGGAGGCCGCCGATGACGCGGAGGCCAATTACGATTGGATTCGCGAGACCCTGGACGCCTGGCGCGAGAGCGGCGTGTTGATTCGAGACGATGAGCCCGCCTACTACGTCATGGCCCAGCGTTTTACGGCGCCTTCCGGAGAGGTCCTCGAGCGCATCGGCTTCATCGGCGAACTCCAGCTCGAATCCTACAACGCCCGCATCGTCCGTCCGCACGAGAGGACGCTGGCCGGTCCGAAGGCGGATCGTCTGAAGCTCATGCGTGCGGCGGAAGCGAATCTCTCTTGCGTCTTTCTTCTCTATGAAGATCGCGAGGACGAGCTTGGCGAACTCCTGGCCCGTGCTCTCGAACGGGGTGAGGTCGGTCGGGCGACGGATCAGGCCGGCGTCTCCTACCGACTTGGTCGACTGTCGGATCCAGACGAGATCCAACACCTACAGACCTTCCTGGCCGCGCGACCGAGCGTGATCGCCGACGGTCATCACCGCTATGAGACGACGCTCGAGTACCAGCGCGAACAAATCGAGTCGATCGGGGATCGGGCGGGCGCACCCTGGCAATCAACGATTGCCTTTTTCGCGAATGCCTACGCGGCGGGTTCTCTCTTGTTGCCGATTCATCGCGTCGTTCGCGAGGTCCCGGCGCCGAGCGAGGAGCAGTGGCGCGCGCTTCTGCCCGATTGGACGATCAGCCGGCTACCCGCCGTCCACGCTGATGAAATCGAGGCGCAGCTTGCCAAGGAACTGGCTCCGCTGTCCGAGTTCCCTGCGTTCGTCGCGGTGAGTGCCGAGGGCCCCGGGCTGCTCGTCCGGCAACGCGACGCCCGGCCAGGCGAATTGATGGTTCGCATCATTGAGCAGGAAGTGCTCCGCGTGGTCTTCGGTCTCGACAGCGAGGCGATCCGTGCGGGCGCGGTGAGCTTCCCGAAGAGTGCGATGCGGGCGGCCCGGGAGGTCGCGGAGGGCTCGGGCACGGTCGCCCTCTACCTGAACCCGATGACGCCAGATGACGTCTTCCAGGCAACCGCGGAAGGAGAAGTCATGCCCCAGAAATCGACTTTCTTCTACCCGAAGGTGCCGACGGGAATGGCCTTTCGAGACCATCGCGACGACGCCGAGCTGCCGCCATGAGTCCGCGGCCGGTCGGCGCTTCGATGGGAAGGCGACGAAAGGGAAAGCCCACGATGGTGGGCGATCTGATCGGGAAGGTACTCGGCGAACTTGGACTCGATTCGGTCGCGCAGGCACATCAGATCGGTGCGCGCTGGGAAGAGGTCGTTGGCAAGGGGGTGGCGATCCACTGTCGACCGCTCGGAATTCGCGCCGGCGTACTCGAACTCGAGGTCGACAGTCCCGTCTGGTCGCAGCAGCTCCAACTTCGCAAGCCCGAGCTCATCGCGGCACTCGAACGGACCTTCGGAAAGGACGCGCCGCGAGAGCTGCGCTTCCAGGTCGGCTATGCTCGCGGCCGCAAAACGAGCGAATGAGATGCAGGCGCCCACAGAGGCACACGGAATGGCAGAAGGAGAAGAGATGCAGGATGAACTCGGGCGGCTCTGCGATTTCTGCGGGGACCGGGTCACGACCGTGCGCCGCGTCGCGCTGGATCAGGAATACGATCGGCTGCAGAAGGTTCATCAGGAACAATATTCCTGTGCGAGCTGCTTTGAGGCCAAGGAAAAGCGGCGGCTGGGACTCACCCGGCGCTGAATCGGACGAATCCAGGGGTTTCGGAGGCGGCGAATTCCGGTTCGGCCTCTGGGGGCCAATGGACGGATCGTTGCGGCCCGGTTGACCGACCCGAGTGATTTCCCTAAGTTGCGCGCCGGCTTAGCGCCTCCGTGAGCCACCCTGGGTGGTGCAGTCGCGCAGTGTCGATCCGAGAACCAACCCAGTCGGGACCGGAAGCCGAACAGCGATCCCGGAACCCCGAAACCCACGAACGAGCACCGAGAGGTCTTTAGCAAGATGGTCAAGATTCGAATGATGCGCATGGGGACGAAGAAGCGTCCGTTCTATCGCGTGATGGCAATCGACGAGCGGAAACAGCGCGACGGTCGCCCCCTCGAATTCCTGGGAACCTACGATCCGCGAATCGATCCTCCAGCGGTCAAGCTGAATCTCGAAGGGATCGATACCTGGGTCGGAAAGGGTGCGCAGATCTCCGATACCGTTCGCAGCCTCGTTCGGGGTGTCCGCCGTGGCGCAAACGCGGCAGGCAGTTCCGCCAATACGGGAGCATCGACGAACTAATGTCCGAAGAAGGCGACGACTCCTTGGAAAAGGGTGAAGACTCCGCAGATCTGGTCGAATTCCTGGCGAAGGCGATCGTCAGCCAGCCAGAAGAGGTCAACGTCATCATCGAAGACGACGGTGATTTGATCGAACTCGAAACCGCCGACAACGATCGCGGCCGAGTGATCGGTCGACAAGGTCGTGTCGCCAAGGCTTTGCGCGCGATCCTGAATGCGACAGCCGACGGCGACGGAACGCGTCTCGACATCGTAGATTAGACGTAGATTAGACGGCGGCTGTACTTCGATTAGACCGCAAAGCCAAACACTTCGACGAGTTCGATCGCCGTGCGTTGGCGTCGGTTGAGTTTCGAATAACATCCACGCAGTACCCAAGTGCGAAAATCATCCAAGCGCGTGCCAGTCGGCAGTCGACGGCCGCCGGCGACCGCCCATGACCCATTCCCAGAATCAGCAGCGAATCGTACTCGGAGAAATTGTGGGGCCCCATGGCCTCGACGGTGAAGTGCGTGTTCGAATTGCCGGGGACGGACCGGATCCCCTACTCAGCGCCGAGGCCGTTTGGGTCGGCACGAGCGCCACGGACCCCGAAGCCCGCCGCTACCGGGTTCACGGTTGCGGGCCGGGGCGAAAAGGCGAGGTCCGTCTGCGTTTTGATGGCATCGAAGGGCGCGACGCGATCGGCCGGCTGGTGGGTCTTCTGGTGACGGCTCCGGCCAGTCATCTCCCGCCACTGCCGCAAGGTGAGTTCTACTGGTATGAGTTGATCGGCTGTCGCGTCGCGACCGAGGCAGGACTCGAGGTGGGGACCGTGCGGGAAATCTGGGAGACCGGTGCGCACGATGTTCTCGTGGTCGAGGACGAGGATGGCGTTCGACGATTGCTTCCGACTGCGGCGGAATTGATGAAGAAGATCGATCTCGAAGACCGTCGAATCACCGTGGTCGATCTGCCCGGCCTGCTCGAGCCGGTCTGAGAGGTGAGATGCTGAAAATCGACGTCCTGACGATCTTCCCCCAGCTCTTCTCGACTTTTCTTGAAACGGCTTTCGTGGCCGCCGCTCGTGAGCAGGGCGCCGCAGAAGTCGCAACCCACGATTTACGGGAATGGGCAGAGGATCGGCATCGATCCGTGGATGACTCGCCCTATGGCGGCGGGCCCGGCATGGTCATGACGCCGGATCCGTTGGTTCCCGCCATCGAGGCTCTGGCCGGCTCGAAGGCCGAGGGCCGGCGGACCCACGTGGTCTATCTCTCGCCACAGGGTCGTCCCTTGAAGCAGCAAAGGCTCTCGGAGTTGGCACAAGGGCCGCCGCTCCTGCTTGTTTGCGGGCGCTTCGAAGGCATCGATCAGCGAGTTCTCGAGCTGGCGGTCGACGAGGAAATCTCGATCGGCGACTACGTGCTTTCGGGCGGAGAGGTGCCGGCCATGGCCCTGATCGAGGGGATCATCCGGCTTTTGCCCGGGGTATTGGGGAATCCGGCCTCGATTCAGACGGAATCGTTCCAGGGGGCAGCCGTTCTGGAAGGTCCGCAGTATACTCGGCCGCCAATTTACCGAGGCCTCTCGGTGCCAGAGGTTCTTCGATCGGGTGATCATGCTGCGATCGATGAATGGCGCCGGAAAAATGCCCAGACCCGAACTCTCGAACGGCGCCCAGACCTGATCGATCGATTGGATCGAGTGGAGTCGTTCGGACCTGATTCCGATCCTACATTGGACCGGGACCGGGACCGGGACCCGATCGACTGATGGAAACCGCCGGTACGCCGAACGGCAAGACCGATTGCGTGAAAAGGAAACTGTGATGCAGACCCTGGACTTCGTCGAAAAGGAAACACTTCGACGCGACCTTCCTCCTTTCAAAGTCGGCGACACCGTCGCCGTCCACGTGAAGGTTCGCGAGGGAGACAAAGAGCGAATTCAGATCTTTCAGGGGTTGGTGATTCGTCGCCGCGGTGGCAGCGTGAGCGAGACCTTCACGGTTCGCAAGATCTCGAGCGGTGTCGGTGTCGAGCGCATCTTCCCCGTTCAGTCGCCGCTCGTTACGAAGGTCGAGATCAAATCGCGCGGCTACGTCCGCCGCTCTCGGCTCTACTATCTGCGCGATCTTTCCGGCAAGAAGGCGCGCCTGCACAGCAAGGTTCGCGATCTCTCGGGCTTGATGTCCGAGGACGACGTCGACGCGCTGGCGAACGCGAGTTCACTCGACGAAGCCGCACCGGAAATGCTCGACGCGAAGAGCGATGGCGCTTCCGAGGAGTCCGCCGACACAGCGTTGAAGGGCAAGGCCCGAAAGAAGGCGCGAGCGGCCGAGAAGGCCAAGCGACGCGTCGAACTCGATGCCGAAGAAAGCAAGAGAGCCGCGAAGAAGGCCAAAGAAGCCGAAGCGCAGGCAGCGGCCGAGGCGGAGGCCAAAGCGGCAGCCGACGCGGACTCCGGTGAAGATGCAGCTGAAGGCGATACGCCTGCCGAAGAGGCCGCCGAGGGCGAGTCGGAGAAGAGCTGAACTCCGGGGCTCGGCCCGCATGAATCGAGAGTCGCTAGAACGCGGCTTCCCAATGTTCAATCGACCACCGCGCCCCTTCGGGCGCGGTGGTCTTCTTTTTGGAATCCTCCCCGGGCGCCGGAAGTCGACCGTCGAGAAGGCAGGTCACCACGTCGAAGCGGCGTTGGCGCGTGCGCCGGGCTTCGAGCGGATTCGCCGAGAGCCAGGCATGGGCCCCGCGGCGCAAGCGGCGCTGTTTTCGTTCGTCGACCGCCTCGGCGGCGAGACCATGTCCGGTCACCTCAAGTCCAATACCGATTCCATTTCGGTTTTCGCTCAGTGCCGTTCGTACCGTCCTTCGACTCTTGACCTCCACGAAGACGAGCATCGCCCCGCGCCGCACGATCAGATCGATCTCGACGCGGTCGGCACGGACGTTGCGCGCGACGATGCGATACCCTCGCGCCTCGAGAAAACGGGCAGCTTGGGCTTCGCCTTCGTGTCCGAGTCTCTGTCGCGGATTACTCATGGGTGGGCCTTCGGCAAGTTCTTGAATGACGATGGATTGCGATAGGTGGCGATCGGTGGCGATAGTTGGCGATGGAGGGCGGTCGAAGCGAGCCCGCAAGACGTCGGATCTCACCGGGTCGCGCGCCTGATCCGGCAGGGTAGGGGATGGGAACGCTCTACATCGTGGCGACACCGATCGGCAACCTCGAGGATGTGACCCTCCGGTCACTGCGCGTTCTTCGCGAGGCCGATTGGGTTCTGGCGGAAGACACGCGCCGCACGCGAGTCCTGCTCGATCATTTCGAGATCGCACAGAAGCCGACTTCTCTTCATGCTCACAACGAAGCCGGCCGGATCGAGAGCGTTCTCGGCGCGCTCGAGGAGGGCCGCGACGTCGCGCTGGTTTCGGATGCCGGAACTCCCCTCGTCTCCGATCCGGGATCGCGGCTGGTCGCGGCGGCCGCCAAAGCCGGACACCGTGTCGAAGCTATACCCGGTGCATCGGCTCTCTTGACCGCTCTCGCCGTCGCCGGCCTCGATACCCAGCGTGTGCTCTTTCTCGGCTTCCTTCCACGCAAAGCGGGCGCTCGGCGCCAGATCCTCGAGTCGCAGCGCGGCCGACCGGAGACGATCGTGCTCTTCGAGTCGCCCCGTCGCGTGGCCGCGACGCTTGCGGAAGTGGCGGAAGTTCTCGGGGATCGACCGGCCTGTCTGGCTCGGGAATTGACCAAGAAACACGAGGAAATTCTTCGGGATTCGGCTGCCTCGCTGGCCGCGATCTGTGAGGCGTCGCCGCCGCGCGGCGAGTGCACAATCGTGATCGGTGGTGCCATCGACGGAGAAGACGAGGGTCGATCCCGGTGGCCGGATGAGGAACTCGAAGACATGATTCGCCTGGAGTTGGCCGGAGGTGTATCGACGCGAGATCTCGCTCGTGATCTGGCCGAGCGTTCGGGTCATGCACGGCGCGACATCTACGCGAAGGCCGTCTCGGTGAGAGGCGAATCACGCGACAAGGACCCGACGGGTGTGAGCGAGCAAGCGACCGCGACAGTGGGCAGCGATCCTTCCGCCACCGCCACTGACGCCGGAAGCGACCTCGATTCAGACGACCGAGGCGAATTGGACGAGTCGATATGAGTCGATTGGGGGCCCCGCTGTCCTTGATCTCTCGTCTGCCGACGGTGATGCGGACGATCGCTCACCTCCGCCCGCGACAGGCGCTCGCACAATTGCGACACGCCCTGTTCGGCCTACCGTCGCCAAAGGTCGCCTTCGGATCTTCGCCAATCCTGGCGATCGAGCGACCGCACACGCCTTTCCTTGCTCCGCCCGCCCACGTCAAGCGCCTGGACGAAGAGCGAATTGAAATGATCGGGACAGCGATCGAGATCGACTTGCCGATCGACTGGGAAAGTGACGCGGGCGGTCCGCTCTTCGCCTATCACCTTCATCAGCACGAAGCCCTTCGTCTCCCCGAGTTCTCGCCACGGGCGCGCGCGGCAATTCTTTGCGATTGGATTCAGAATCATCCAACCGGCGTCGGCTGGAATCCGCATCCGATTTCCCTGCGGCTGCTCTGTTGGGGAAAAATCTTGCTGACGCCCGGCTTCCTGGAACTCGAATCCGAAGCTCGCGATGATCTGCTTCGCTCGATGGCGAGTCAGGCACAGACCCTGGCTTCGGGTCTCGAAATCAGACTACAAGCCAACCACCTGCTCTCGAATCAGATCGCGGTCGTTTTCGCGGGACTCCTGCTGGACGGCAGTGCGAGTCCCGCCTGGCGAAATCTCGCTTCGGATCTTCTGGCGGAACTGGACAGCCAGATTCGGCCCGACGGGGGTCATGAAGAGCGCAGTCCGATGTACCACTCGCTGCTGCTCGAGAATCTGCTCGATCTACTCAATCTCTGTCGGTCGGATCCCGCGAGAGTGCCGATGGGACTCGAGGCAGGCTTGTGCGAGACCCTCGAGAGGATGCTCTCGGCGCTCGAGCCGCTGACGCACCCGGATGGAGAGATCGCGCTCTTCGCCGACTCGGCCTTCGGCATCGCCGCGAAGCCGAAGGCGCTCGCCGACTACGCCGCGCGACTGGGTCTTTCGAGGTCGGCTGGCGCGCTTACGTCTGCCGCGAACTCAACGGGAACGGACGCTTCGACCGGTTCGCGTCTCCTACCCCAAACGGGATATCTCCGACTGCACAACGGCTCGTTCGATCTGATCGCCTCGGTCGGAGGACCCTCACCCCGGCATCAGCCGGGCCACGCCCATTGCGATGCGCTCTCCTTCGAACTCTCCGTGGCTGGCCATCGTCTGGTCACGGATACCGGGCTCTTCGAGTATCGCCCGGGCAGACGTCGAGATCTCGCACGCTGCACCGACAGCCATGCCACGATTGGCTTCGACGGGACCGAGCAGGCCGAGGTGTGGAGCGCCCATCGCGTCGGCGGGCGACCTTCCGTCGAATTGACCGCGTGGAATGAGTCCGGCTCTGCGGAGGCCACCTGCTGCGGGTGGTCTCGGGGAGCGCCACTTCACCGTCGCTTCTTTTCGCTGGAGCCTTCGCTGGCGACCATCGTCGACGTCGTCGAAGGGTCGTTCGGGCACGCGCGTTCCATTCTTCCGATCGATCCGACCTGGAGAGTCGTACTCGATTCAGGTCATGCCCGCGCAACCCGCGAATCCGCGAGCGGCGAGGCCTCCATCGTCGAGATCGAATTGGCTGAATGTTTCGAGTGGCTTCTCGAGCGGCGATTCTACTACCCGACCTTTGGAAGCGAAGTCGAGCGCTTCGTGTTGGTCGGAACGGCGACTGGTCCGTCTCTGGCTCCTGGTCCGACGACGACCCGCTTTCGACACGTCGGCTAGCGAAAGGGCTTCACGCGGGAGGTCACTCCCCGACACCCCCGCCTAACAAATCCGCTAGTCCGGCTTCATCGAGGACTTCGATACCCAGTTTGGACGCCTTGGTGACTTTGCTTCCTGGATCGCTTCCCGCGACGACGTAACTCGTCTTGCGGGACACCGAGCCCGTGACCTTCCCGCCGGCCGCCTCGATTCGAGCCTTCCATTCGCCTCGTGGCTGGCTGAGCATTCCCGTCAGGACGAAGATCAAGTCGTCGAGGGGGCCACTGCCCTTCGCATTGCCTGCGAGCCCGGAGCTCGGCATGGACTCGATGACGACGCCGAGTTTGCCGAAGCGCTTGATTTCTTCCCGATTCGAGGCGTCCTGGAGAAACCGGGCGACGCTCTCGGCGATGATCGGACCGATGCCCTCGATTCCCGCAATCTCGATTTCTTCGCCAGCGAGAAGACCGTCGACAGTCCCGAAATGATCCGCGAGAAGTTCGGCGATGGTTGCGCCGACGTGGCGAATGCCCAGGGCGATCAGAAATCGAGGCAGTGTCGTCTGACGCGCGCGTTCGAGCGAAGCGATCAGGTTGTTGGCGGATTTATCCGCCATCCTTTCGAGGCCCGCGAGCTGGTCCAATTCGAGCGCGAAGAGATCCGAGAGTCGCGTGACGAGTTCGGCTTCGACGAGTTGGTCGACGAGCTTCTGTCCGAGCCCGTCGATGTCGAGGGCGCCCCGACCGGCCAGATGCCGAAGATTGTTCTTCAACTGCGCCGGACAGTCGATGTTGGCGCAGCGCGTGATGGCTTCCCCTTCGAGTCGGACCGCCGGTGTCGAACAGATCGGACAATGGGTCGGCGCGGTCGGGCGTTCGAGACGCAGCCCTTCCGCGAGCGCTTCATGGCGAAGGTCCAGCCGGACGCGCACGACCTGGGGAATCACGTCGCCGGCCCGCTGGATCACGATTCGATCGCCGATCCGCAGGTCCTTCCTTTCGAGTTCATCCTGGTTGTGCAGCGAGGCGTTCGAAACGGTGACGCCACCGACCCGCACGGGTCGCAGTCGCGCGACCGGGGTGAGCGCACCGGTGCGTCCAACCTGGATATCGATGCCTTCGAGAACGGTCTCCGCTTGCTCTGGAGGGAATTTGAAAGCAATGGCCCAACGTGGTGCTCGCGCCAGGCTGCCGAGTTCATTTTGCTGCGAGAGCCGATCGATCTTGAAGACGGTGCCGTCGATTTCGACCGGGAGCTGACCGCGTAAGCCGAGCAGCTTCTCGTGGTATGAGATCACTTCGTCGATGCCACGGCAGGGTTGGACTTCGGGGCTGACGATGAATCCCCAATCGCCGAGGACCTCGAGTACTTCCGACTGTTTCTTGCAAGCGCGCGGCCTTCCCTCGGCGAGCGCGTAGGCTCGAAATTCGAGACTTCGCAATCGTTCCTGATCGATATCGTGAATCTGGCGCAGGCTTCCGGCGGCGGCGTTGCGAGGATTCTCGAAGGGACGCTGTTCGCGCTCGATTCGTGCAGTGTTGAGCGATTCGAATGCCGCGAGCGGCAAGACGATCTCGCCGCGGACCGAGGCGACCTTCGGCCGGGCGCCGAAGGCGAGGCGTTTTGGGATGGAGGCGAGGTACCCGAGATTGGCAGTGATGTCTTCGCCCGTCTGTCCGTCGCCGCGAGTCAGTCCCTTAACGAAGCGGCCGTTTTCGTAGATCAGTTCGATTCCCGATCCATCGAGTTTCGGTTCAGCGACGTACCCGACACCACCGGCGGCGCCGTCGCCGAGCCCCTTCGTAACGCGTGCGTCAAAGGCCCTCATCTCGTCTTCGGTCATGGCATTGTCCAGAGAGAGCATCGGCGACCGATGCTTGGCCGTCGCGAAGGCACCAGTCGGCGCCGCGCCGACGTGTTGAGTCGGCGAGGCCGGCGTCTGCAGACTCGGAAAGCGGGTTTCGAGGTCGATCAGCTCGCGGCGAAGAACGTCATATGCGGCGTCCGTCAGCTCCGGCGAGTCGTCCTGGAAATACAGCACGTCGTGGTGGCGGATTTCTTCGGCAAGCGACTCCGCGCGCGCTCGCTGTTTTGCGGTCGGAGTTTCGGTCTTGGTCTTGTTAGGTCGAGCCGCCACAATTCCCCTTCTACGAATTTGCTCGTCGGTTTCCGGCGCCCTGCGCATGCAAGGATGCTCCGCCGAATTGAAATCCCATCAAGGGGCCGTATTGGCGCGCCGATGAGTGGGGAAGTCCAGCGCAGTCGCGATGGGCGCAGTGGACGATACCACGCTGTGAATCGGACCAGGGTCCGATTCACTCTTCGCTTGGAGCCATATGGGGATGGGTGGTCAGCTCGAAACGACGTCCGAACACGCGGACGTGATGGATGCGCAGGGCGGGCGATCCGATCCGCTGAGAGGCCAACTCGAAGAGGCGTTGGCGCGCGTTGCTTCGCTCGAAGCGAAGCTGTCGAGTCAGGCATGCCAGCGGGCCGAACTCGTTCATCTCGTCAGCCATGAGCTTCGCAATCCCATCACGGTGATTTCCGGATTCGGGCGGCTTCTCCAGAATCAGGCGCACGGTTCTCTCAACAAGGAACAGACGCACTACATCGACGAGAGCCTCAAGGCCTGTCGTCGCCTCGACCAGTTCGTGGTCGACCTTCTCGAGGCACAGCCCGAATCCGCAACGCCCTTCTCGATCGAGATCGCTGCCGCAGATCTTGATGCCGTGATCCGGGCCCATCTCGAATCTCTCGCACCACTTCTTTCCGAGCGAGGTATCGAGGTTGAAGTCCAACTGGCTGCAAATTCTCCGCGTCTGTATTTCGATGAACGTCGCATAGAGCAGGTCATCACGAATTTGATGAGCAACGCGATTCGATATGGACGTCCTGGAGGTACCATTCGGGTTTCGACGAATTCTCGGGCGAGCGCACCCTCGGCCGTGGCTTCGGTCGAGGTCGTCATCGAGGATGATGGTCCGGGGATTCCCGCCGACGATCGTGAGCATCTTTTCGCCCCCTATGTTCGCGGCGAAGGTCACGCGGACTGTGAGGGCCTGGGTATCGGGCTCGCCATCTGCCGTCGCGTCATCGCGGCCCACGGTGGCGAGATTCGCGTCGAGAACAGCGAACTCGGTGGTGCGCGCTTCGTGTTCGAACTTCCGGGTCGTGATCCGGCGACCGGGGAGGACTGAGCGGTGTCCGAAAACGGCGATCAAGCGGAATTCGATGGCTCGACACGTCCGGCCGGTGCCGATGATCAGCCTTCTCGATTGCGCGCGTTGATCGTCGACGATGCGGAAGGCATGCGCGCCTACCTCGCCAGCTTGTTCGAGTTGCGCGGATTCGACGTCGATACTTGCGACAACGGTGGACGTGCGCTGACGCTGCTCGAGAGTGGAGCCGATCCCGATATCGTTCTGCTCGACGTCATGATGTCGGGAATGGATGGCTTGACCGCGCTGGCTCGAATCCGAGAGTCCTGGCCGGAGTTACCGGTCCTGATGGTCAGCGTGGTTGGCAAGGCGACGACCATCGTAGAATCGATGCAGCTCGGTGCCGCCGACTATTTGACCAAGCCCTTTGAAGAAGCAGAGCTCGATGCGGCCCTCAACCGGCTCGGCCTGCACAGCGCTCAGCACGCAGCGAGAACCAACTTGCGCGGGACACCCGCGGCGTCCGGTCAGACGATCTGGGTGAGCAGGGCGATGCGCGAGATTCGTTCATTGCTCGAGCAGATCGGCGAAACCGATGTCACGGTGTTGATCCAGGGCGAGAGTGGCGTTGGAAAGGAAGTCGTCTCTCGTGAAGTGCATGCTGTTTCCAATCGCTCGAAGGAAGCGTTCGTCAAGGTCAATTGTGCCGCGCTGCCGACGGATCTGCTCGAGAGTGAACTCTTCGGCTACGAAAAGGGTGCTTTCACGGGTGCCGCCGGTCGCAAGCGCGGAAAATTCGAGCAAGCGCATCGTGGAACGATCTTTCTAGACGAAATCGGGGAGATGAGTCCGCTCTTGCAAGCCAAACTACTACAGGTCTTGCAGGATTCAGAGTTCACGCGGCTGGGAGGCAACCGCGAAGTACGAGTCGACGTGAGAGTCGTCTGCGCCACGAATCGGTCGCTTCAAAAGATGGTTGCCGACGGAGATTTTCGAGAGGATCTCTTCTTTCGGCTCAACGTCGTCGCGATCGATATCCCGCCGCTGTGCGAACGTCGCGAAGAGATTCCGCTCCTGGTAGAGACCTTCCTGACTCGCTATTCGGCACTCTACGACCGACCGGATCGGGGCCTCTCTCAGCGCCTCATCGAAGCAATGAATCAATATGATTTTCCTGGCAACGTTCGAGAGCTGGAAAACATGATCAAACGCGTAGTCGTTCTCGAGAACGAAGATTCGGTTCTCGCCGACTTGCGACGCCCGCAATCCGACCGCAGCGCACGGCGCGCCGAACTAGACGCGCTGCTGAGCGAAATGGAAGAGACAGCGGGCGAGTTGCCCCTTCGTGAAGTCGGCCGTCGGTTCGCACTCGAAATCGAACGCGAAGCCATCGAACACATGCTGAACTTGACCGGTTGGAATCGGAAACAGTCCGCAGCGCGCCTTGGCATCAGCTACAAGACGCTGCTCCAGAAAATTCGAGACTGCCGGGTCGAGTTGCGCACCGGAACGCCGGTTAGTTCCGTGCCGCAGTAGCGGCGGTACGCTCGAGGAAGCGGGCCATCTTGCGGGCAAGATCATCCCGAATGAAGCCTTGCTCGACCCATCTTCGTCCGGCGGCCGCTCTGCGGGCGCTCTCCTCCGGCCGATCCATCACGTCTTCGATCGCCGCGACCAACTGGTCAGCGACCTCGGGATCGATCACGAGGGCGCCGTCGGCTTCTTCCATCATGCGCCGGATCTCGCCCTTGGCCGCGAGTACGACGGGTCTTTCCTGCGCGAGGAATTCAAAGATCTTCGAAGGAATGACGGTCTCGAAGACCGGCAGATCTCGCAGCAACACGAGTAGGAGATCGATCGAGGCGATCCAATCCGGCATCTTCTGTCGCGGTTGCAGTCCTAGCAGCTTGACGTTGTCGAGTCCGCGCCGCGCGATGTCCGCTTCGAGTTTGGCTCGATCGGCACCATCGCCGATCAGGACGAAGCGAAGATCGCGTCGCTCTTTCATTTTCTCGGCAACATCGACGAGTAGCGTGAGCCCATGAGCCAGGCCGAGGGTGCCGACATAGGCGATCGTGAAGTGGTCCGTCAATTCATGCTCTGCGAGAAGCTCGAGGTTCTTGGGCTTCGGGCGAAAGAGCGTTGGATCGATTCCGTTGTAGACGAGTTCGATCCGGTCGGGATCGACACCTCGGGTCGTGATGTGGTCATGGAAGGTGCGCGCGTTGACCACGACGCCGCTCGCACTTCGGTAGAGCCACCTTTCGAGCGCTTCCAGGACCGAGAGGACCGGGCCTTCGCCGAGTTGGTCCAATTCGACGATCGACTTTGGCCAAAGGTCACGAATTTCGAGGACGAAGGGCCGACGTTTCAGCTTCGAGATGATTGCGCCGGCGACTCCGACGAAGAATTGTGGGCTCGTTGCGACCACGACGTCGGGTTTCGGAGACCGAAATGATGCCAGTACTGCGGTGAACGAGAAGAGTAGATAGTTCGCGACGCGCTTCAGGAATCCCGCATTCGAGGCCAGATACATCCAGGTCCGAATGACTCGGATCCCGTCGATTTCCTCTTCTTGGAGCCAACGATTTTCGAAACCGTCGAAAAGCTCTCCGCGCGGATGATTGGGGACGCCGGTGATGACCGTGACCTCGTGACCGTCCGCGACCCAACGCCGACAATGTTCGTGTGTGCGATTGGCGGGAGCGTTCACCTCCGGAGGGAAGTTGTGGGTGACGAAAAGGATTTTCATGTCTGGATTGGAAGTCCCGTCGCGCTGAGCCTCGAATTCGGCTCGGAGACTAGGATGAATGACGTCGTCTTTCGACCCTGACGCCCCTTACGCCTCTGGCATGCGCGCGTCGGCGACTTGTTTCAGTCCGGGACAAAATCCGAGAGGAGCGGGCTGATCGATCCTGCGAGTTGCTGAAAGTGTCTTTCCGACCTTTCGACGTCACCGTGAACGACCGGAATCGTGAAGCGGACCAGTGATCCATCCGTTCGACCTCGGCGGGCCCGGTCGAGGAACATCCAGAGGATCTTCTCATGACTTCGCGCGATCACATGGCCGCGTGAGTGGTACCAGAAATAGACGAGTGATCGCTGGTTGCCTTTGGCGATTATGAATCGCTTGGCCTCACCGTTCGTACCGACGTCGATCGGTACGACGGAGGAATCGATGATATCCCAGCCCGAGCCCGGGAGGCAATGTTCCGGGGGATGGATCACGGCTGCGGTGCCGGTTTCACGATCTCGGGTCTGGCGTTCGTGGTATCCGATATAGACATGGACGACTTTATTCGCCTCGACGTCGTAGAAGCCACACGAGATGTAGTCGGTGACTTTGAGATTGTTGATCACCGCATCGTCGAGGGTTTCGCGCTCGTAACAGCGCCAGCCTCCAAACTCGTCGGGAAACTCCGAGAACGAAGTTCGAGGGGGGAGAACCTCGTCACTTCCCAGAAACCAATAGACATAGCCATTGAGTCCGAGGATCAGGAAGGCGGCGAGAAATTTGATCATGACGCGCTCGGATCCTCGCCGCTCGCTTCAGTTTGCTCTGGCTGCGACTGCGCGCGCGCGGACTCTTGTCTTGCGTCGATCGATCGCATGATCGATTCGATCAAGCGACCCAGAGCGAGTAGCGCGAAGAACGCCAGACCGAAGGTGAAAATCCCCTGAAAATCGTGAATGACTCCGGTCGCGAAGTCCTGGCCGAAATGATGCGAGAGGTAGCCGGTCAGCGCGACTCGAAAGGCGTTGACCATGATCGCGATGGGGATCGTCGATCCAACCAACAGGAGTTGGATCCAGAGCTGACTTCGATTGAAGAAATAGGCGAAGACGACGCCGAGTGTGATCAGCGCCATCAGGCTTCGCAGTCCGCTGCAGGCTTCGTGAACGAAGAGCTCGGCATGCGCCAGATGGATGATGTTGCCTTCGACGAGTGCCGGGATTCCGAGCTCTTGAAGACTCCAGACCGCGAACTTCGCGGCGATCAATTGGAGGGGAAAGGCGATCGTATTCACGAGCGACTGAGGGAGCGGGACCATCAAGAATAGAAAGAACAGGGGAAATCCGAGAATCTTGAAGATCTCCTTGCCGAGCAAGAGCAGGATGAGTCCGATCAGCGTGAACACGAAGCCGGATCGCATCGTCATCAATTCGGTCCCGAGCCGGCCGATCGTGAGCGACGTCAGCCCGATGAACATCGGGATCAGGCCCAGCCAACTTCCCTTGATCGCGGCATCTTCGAGATCCCAGCGGCGTTGGTAGGCGAAGAAGAGTGCCAGCGGTACGATGATGAAGCCGTGTTGGTAGTCCTCGACGGCGCTCCAGTGATAAACCATGTTGCGAAGAATCGGAAAGTAGACGCCTAACGCCAAAACGATGAGCCCGCAGGTTCCGTAGATCAGGGTCTGGCGATCCGCCTCGACCATTGGTCGTCGGTCGGAACCCTCGGTCGTCATGCTGGTTGCTTCCGCCATCTAGGAATTCCCCAGATCTCGTTCGAGAATGTCCACGATTCGCGCGGCCGCTCCGCCGTCCCAGAGCGCCGGTTGGCGAGTCGTCGTCGGAGGTGATTCGCGAAGTTTCTGGATCGCGTCTTCGATGGCCGAGGGGTCGGTTCCCACAATTGTATTCGAGCCCTCGGTCACGGTGACTGGTCGCTCCGTACTGTCTCGGAGTGTAAGACAGGGAACGCCCAATGTGGTCGTTTCCTCTTGAATTCCGCCCGAATCCGTCAGCACCATCTGAGCCTTTGTCATAAGGCATAGAAAGTCGAGGTAGCCGAGCGGACCGGTCATGAGCAGGTCCGGCTTCGCCCCCCCGAGGTGTTGTTCGATCGCCTTTGCCGTTCTCGGATGAGCTGGAAAGACGACGGGCAGCTCGCGATTGAGCTTGCCCAGTACTTCGAAGAGTCGTCGTAGTTGCTCGGGCGAGTCCACATTGCTTGGGCGGTGCAATGTCAGAACCGCATAACGTCCGGGTTGGAGGTCGAGGCGTTCGACGGTGTCGAGTTGCCGGGCACGCTCGCGATGGGCGAGCAATGTATCGATCATGACGTTCCCGACGAAGTGGATCTTGTCGGCCGGGATGCCCTCGCGAAGTAGGTTCTTCTCCGCGACAGATTCGGTCGTAAAGAGCCACTGGGAAACCGAATCCGTCAATACGCGGTTCAGTTCTTCCGGCATCTCGCGATCCCAGGATCGAAGACCGGCTTCGACGTGGGCGACGGGAATCTGCAGCTTGATCGCGGCGAGTGTTGCCGCGAGGGTCGAGTTCACATCTCCGACCACGAGGACGACATGAGGTTGTCTTTCGATCAGCAGCTCCTCGATTTTCATCAGGACCTGGGCGGTCTGCACGGCATGAGAACCCGATCCGACGCCCAGGTTGACGTCGGGCTCGGGAATTCCGAGCTCGCTGAAAAACGACTCGGACATCGCCTTGTCATAGTGCTGACCGGTATGCACCAGGATGGGTTCGAAGGTCTCGAGCCGTTTCGCGAACTCGTGCATCAATGGGGCAATTTTCATGAAATTGGGTCGGGCGCCCGCGACGGCGAGGACTCGGATTTTTTCATTTGCTTTGGCACGCGGCGGGGCAGGCATGGAGATTTCCTGAGGGGGTGAAGGACCTAGTCGGCACTGTGTCGTACGCCTCGTCCACCCGGAATGGCCGGAAGTCGACAACGCTTGGATGGCGTCCTTTTGGGATAGTCGGGAATTCAGACTTCCTTCTTTAGCATGCGAGCCCGCGGGCTCTCTCCCAGACGCCCCGAAATCCTAGAAGCGTGTCGTCGTCATTCCCCTGGGGTCCATTTCGTCGAACGCAGGGGAGCTGGAGCGCTCTAGATTATCCGGAGAGAAAAATCCCCCAAAAGATGAACTTTGATTGACCGATGAGGGAAGAGAGTTTCCTACCGGGAATTCGAGTATCCATTTTCGGCATCTTTTTCCACATTTCTGGGAAATAGAAGGCCACCTCTCTGTAAGATACGGCCACAATCCGGGTGACTGCATAGGGTGATCCGGATTATGGAACGGCGTTTGACGTTCTACCTGGGAAACAGTGTAGCGAAAATCATCCAAATTCGATTTTCGCGGGGAGTTCTACTGATTCGATGACAGGACAAGCGACCGTTCTCGTGATCGATGACGATCCCGGAATTCGAGATTACCTGGAAACCCTCGTGATCCGTCAGGGCTATCGCGTCTTTACCGCCGCCGATGGCGAAAGTGCGTTGGAAAATCTCGATACTACGCGACCCGATTTGATCACACTCGATGCGGTGCTCCCGGGTATGGATGGGCTCGAAACGCTTCGGCGGATCAAACAACGGGCTCCCGAAGTTCCCGTGATCATGCTTTCGGGCCATGGCCAGGCACGTACGATCGTCGAAGCCATGCGTCTGGGTGCCACCGACTTCCTGCGAAAACCCTTCGAGGTGGAAGAACTGGAGCTGGCCTTTCGCAAAGCGCTCGAAAACCGCGCGCTCGAAGAAGAGGTGAAGAGTCTACGCGGTCGAGTGCGAACCGAAGTCGACGGTCTGCCGATGGGCGGCGACAGCCCGAAGATGCGCGAAGTGCGTGAGATCATCGAACAAGTTGCTGACACAGACATTACCGTCCTCGTACGAGGAGAGAGCGGAACGGGCAAGGAAGTCGTCGCTCGCGCTCTCTTCCAACTCGGCAATCGACGCAATCGACCCTTCGTGAAGGTGAATTGCGCGGCGCTGCCTTCGGAGCTGCTCGAGAGCGAGCTCTTCGGTTTCGAGCGCGGAGCGTTTACGGGTGCCCTGAAGCGCAAGCTTGGGAAATTTGAGTACGCGAATCAGGGAACGATCTTCCTCGATGAGATCTCGGAGATGGCTCCCGGCCTCCAGGCCAAGCTCTTGCAGGTCTTACAGGACGGTGAGTTCTCTCGACTCGGTGGAGAGAGCGACGTGCGAGTCGATGCACGGATCATCGCAGCGACGAATCGAAATCTCGAGGAGGCGGTTCGCAATCAAGAGTTCCGAGAGGATCTCTACTATCGCCTGAACGTCGTGACGATCTTGATTCCGCCGCTCCGCGAGCGAATAGACGCGGTTCCCCTGCTCGTCGAGCATTTCTTGCGCATGTACAACGAGCAGTACAAGAAGGATCTCGAGAAGCTCTCGCCGGAAACGATGAAGCTGCTGATGGAATACCACTGGCCCGGCAACGTTCGCGAGCTCGAGAACATGATCAAGCGCATGGTCGTGCTCGGCAGCGAGCAGACAGTTCTCCACGAACTCAGTCAGCCTCCGCCGATCAGAAAAGTCAGCGCGGATCAAGAGGAGCTCGATCTCGCAGCGCTCGGCGCGGACTTTTCGAATTGTCAGGAGCTGGATCTGAAGGCGATTTCGAAGCGTGCCTCACAGATTGCAGAAAAGAAGGTGATCGAGCGGGTTCTCGGCCTGACACGCTGGAATCGAAAAGAGGCAGCTGGGCGTTTGCAGATCAGTTACAAGGCGCTGCTCTACAAGATGAAAGAAAACGGATTGAGCGAGGGGCGCTAGTGCCCGCTCGCTGGAGACTCATGATGAACCGTGTTCGAAAATTCTCCCGACCGCTTGCGATCGTGGCGATGGCCGTCTTCGCAATGGGCTGCTTCGGCAAGGGGCTGCCCATGCCACCCGAACCGGCGGCGGGTGAACGCGAAGACTACGTGATCGGAATTCCGGATCAGTTGAGGATCGTGGTCTGGCGGAATCCAGAACTCACGGTCGTCGTTCCCGTCCGGCGCGACGGCAAGATTTCGGTTCCCCTGGTCGACGACGTCCAGGCCGAAGGACTGACGCCGGAAGAGTTGAAAGAAGTCCTGACCGAGGCGCTGGCAGAGTTCGTGACGGCACCGGACGTGACCGTGATCGTCGAGGCGATCAACAGCCATACCGTCACGGTCATTGGGGGAGTCGGACGATCGGGTCAGATTGCACTGGTGCGACAGATGCGTGTTCTCGAGGCGATCGCATCGATGGGTGGCTTCAACGCCTGGGCCAAGAAGGATCGTGTGAAGATCATGCGCGAAGTCGACGGCGAACTCGTCGAGTACGTCTTCAACTATGGCGCATACAGTTCGGGCAAAGCGCCTGATTCGAACCTCCTACTTCGGCCGGGTGACACCGTTGTCGTGCCGGAATAGACGAGGCCGGAGATGCATCGTGCGCAGGGTTGCGCGTTATGGGGGTCGGTATTGATGCTTGCAGCAGCATCGACAGAAGCGCGGGAAATGAATTTCCTGGTCGACAGCAATCTCGGCTGGGATAGCAATGTCTTTCAGCGTTCGAGTCAGATGAGATCCGACGGTTATTGGGAATTCTCTCCGCGCGTGATCGTGCGCGACTCCCGGGAGGAGCTCGAATACGATTTTCGCTACCGGCCGACCTTCCAGGCCTTCTTCAACGAGGACAACATCGACATCGACGACTGGGATCATAACGCACGCGCGGATATCGATTGGCGCGCGACGCCCGCAGATACTCTCACGTTAGGTGGCAGTATCACGCGCACGCGAGTGGTTCGACAATTCCAGGACGATCCGGCCCCGATCACTCCGCCCGACCCGGAAGCGTTCCTACTCGGCGAATCGGATCGTGAGCTCATCCTTCGATCCCTGGCTCAGCTGGGCTATCGACGAAGTTTCGGCGCCGACTTGTCTGGTCGACTCGATTTCAATTTCGAAGACATCGACTATCTCAGCGATCAGAGCGTCGACACACGCAGCTATTCCGCCTCCGCAGGTGCGACACGCGTCTTCAGTCCTCGAACGCAAGCGGGTCTTTCGGCCACCGGCCGAATTCGGCAGGGCCGAGGAATCGATTTCCTGCCATTTCCCGCCATCGGTCAGTTCAGTAGCCGGACACTGACCGGCGACTTCTCCTTCTACGTACTGCAGGCGATTACGCCATCACTCAGCCTCAGTGTTCGAGCGGGCCCGTCGGTCACCCGAACCGAGCAGGACGCGCCGCCTTCGCTGCAATTCGATCCGATCACTGGTTTGCGCCGAGGGCGCACTTCCTCGGAGCAGAGCGTGTCCTTCGTCGCCGACGTCAGCCTGGACAAGCAGTGGCGTAATTCGAAGGGCAAGATCGGGTATACGAGATTTGAATCGGGAACCGGTGGCTCGTCCTCGGCTTCGATCGTGGATCAGGTCAATGTTTCACTGAATCATCGACCGGCGCGACGGGTGACGATCAATCTGGTCGTCAGTTGGAATCAGCGCGAAGTGATCTCGGAGCTGGAGTCTTCGGCCCAGCGCGGTTTTCAGCGCTACTCCGGCACGGCGGCTGCGTCCTACGAGATCACCCGCAAGGTCTCCATACTTGGCCGCTTTTCGTATAGCCGATCCGACAATCAGACTCGAACGGGTTCGCCACAGAACACCGAAACAGCGAAAACTGAGATCATGCGCGGCTCCATCATTTTCCGTTACTCATTCGACCCCGTGCGGTTCTAGGGGCTGGTGAACGAAATGAACCTCGAACAAGGCAATCAACAAAGCATCCAGATCCCCGATCTTTTCGGGATCTTGCGTCGTCGCGGGAAGCTCATCGCGATCGTCGCGGGCGTCGTGATTCTGGTGACATTCTGGATCGCGATGGCGCTGCCGAATCTCTATACCTCGTACGCGGTAATTCTCGTCGAGCCTCAGTCCGTGGACGAGAGCCTCGTGGATTCCGGCGTGCGAGAAGCGGCACTCAGCGAGCGACTCGGACTGATGACGGCTGAGATCCTCAGTCGCGCGCGGCTGTCGAAGATCATCACCGACATGGATCTCTACGTAAACGAGCGAGAGGATATGCAGCGATTCGAAGTGGTCGAGTTGATGCGCTCGTTTTTCGCGGTCGAACCGGTTGTGACCGAGCTCGAGGAACGACGCAATCGCAACAAGGAACAACCCTTCCGAACATTCAAGATCATCTTTCAGAACGAGCGGCCCCATGTCGCGCGGGACGTCACCCAGCTGATCGCGAACGATTTCATCAATGCAAACATCAATTCGCGAACCGACATCACAAAGAAGAGCCTCGAATTCATGCAGGATGAAATCGACTCCCTGACGGGTGCACTGTCGGGTGTTGAATCCCGGATTGGTGAGGTCAAGGCAGCGAATGCGGGTCGACTGCCGGAGGAATTGAATGCGCACCAACAGCGACTTCAGAACACGATCGGAAGTTGGCGCGTCGCGCAGCGATCGCTAGATACCGCCTCCGGCGACGCGGCGTTCTGGGCGAATCAGGTGACGACGGTTTCCGAACTGTCGACGGACGTCAATCCGACGAGTCCGATCTATCGCAGGCGCGCCCTCGAAATCGAGCGTGGCAGTCTTTTGGCCCGCGGCTTCACGAACAGACACCCGGACGTCATCCACGTCGAAGCAGAACTCGTGATTCTCGAGGACCAGATTGCGGGGCTCGGCGAAGATGGCCAGGAGCCTCTAAGTCAGGGCGAGCAGAGCGCACTCGCACAGCAGAATCGCGCCGAACTTCGCGCCGAAGCGGCGGCGGAGGAAGTCAAGCGGCTCGAGGAGGGGATCGTCGAGCTCGAGGCCAGGCTGGCCGCGACACCTGCCGTCGCCGAACAACTCGACGCCTTGCAGCGCGAATATGACCATCTCTACCTGAGCTACCAGGATTTCAGCAACCGCCTCCAGCAAGCCGGCGTCCAAGCCGATCTCGAGCGACGTCAGCTCGGTGAACGATTTCGAATCCTGGAGCCCGCCGAGCAGGCGGGTGAGCCGAGCTCGCCGAATCGAATTCTACTTCTCATTCTCGGGACTGTTTTTGGCCTGGCACTCGGCGCCGGCGTTGGGATGGCGTCCGAGATCACGGATTCATCGGTTCATACGTCGACGGCGCTTCAGATCGCGCTCGGTATTCCCGTTCTCATTTCGGTCCCAAGGATCATGCTCGAACCGGATCGGCTCGCGCGTTCGCGACGGATCCTGCGCGAGTCGTTGGCCGCCGTCGGCGTGGTGGTCTTCGTGCTGCTCGGGGGTGTGGCGACCTACTACTTCGTGAACGGGGGTGGCTCCAACCGACCCACTTCGAATGAAGTTGAACAGGACAACGATATCGCGACCGAAGCTCGATACGACTACGGCTCGCGGCGCGGGTAGCGGAAGGAACGGTAAGTGTACAACGAGTACTATGGGCTGATTCGTGCGCCCTTTGAAATGACGCCAGATCCGTCGTTCTTGTACATGGGCGAAGCCCATCGCGAGGGCCTGGCGACGCTCGTCTACGCTGTGAATTCCGGCAAGGGCTTCGTCATGCTGACTGGGGAAGTGGGAACCGGAAAGACGACCCTCCTGCACGCATTGCTAGGTCAGCTCGACACTTCAACGAATTTCGCATTCCTATTCAATCCGAAACTCGACCCACTCGGATTCTTCCGGATGCTCTTCGAGGAACTCGGCGTGGGTCCCGCGTGCGGGACCAAGGCTGAGTATCTTCTCGCTCTCAATCAGTACTTGATCGAAAAGCTCGCGGCGAATGAGCGAGTGTTGCTGATCGTCGACGAAGCCCAGAATCTCTCGACAGAATTGCTCGAGGAGATTCGTCTTCTGTCGAACCTCGAAACACCGACCTCGAAGTTGATTCAGATCATGCTCGTTGGTCAGCCCGAATTGCAGGAACTGATCGATCAGCCCGAACTCCGTCAACTTCGACAGCGCATTTCGCTGCGTCATCACCTTCGCCCCTTCGACGAGGGCGAAGTGACCGAGTACGTCAGCGCACGATTGAGCAAGGCCGGTTATACAGGCCGAGGCCTCTTCAAGAAGAAAGCCATCCGAGAGTTGTTTCGCGTCACGGAAGGAACGCCTCGGACGATCAACAATGTCTGTGACGGTGCGCTGTTACTCGGTTATGCGCGTCAGGAAGCATCGATCGATGCGGGGGCGATCAGCGAAATCGCACATGATCTAGGTCTCGTATCGAAAGACGAGTTCGAAGGTAGGGCGAGTGGAAATGGCAGCATCGGGGGATCGGGAAGTCCCTCTAGGAGCCGCCCCCGGCGTCGTTTGTTTCGGTTTCGCCGATAGCTCCGTGGCGAGCCGAGAAGAGTTTTAGGGAGAGAATAGATGCCCAAGCATTACGAAGCGCTGCAGCGCGCGGAACAGGAACGGCGCCGGAAGATTTCCGGCATCGATTCTCCAGATCCCGCCGCCGTTCCCTTTGAGGGACCGAGCGCGCGGACAAGAGTCGAGCGCCACGGCTTCTTCCGTCGCTTGCTTCGCGCGCAGCCGAACAGGACGATCGAAGATGCGGCAGACGCCAACAAGCGTCGCATCGCATTGCTGCAGCCGGACTCCTACGTGGCTGAGCAATACCGGAGCCTTCGTGGTCGAATCGATTCGCTCGCTTCCCAACGACCACTCAAGACTCTCGCCGTGACCAGCGCCAACTCCGGCGAAGGCAAATCGACCTGTTCCGTGAATCTTGCGACCGTCACGGCAATGAGTGTCGGGCGAAGCGTCCTCTTGATCGACTGCGATCTGCGACGGCCGAAAGTTCATTTGACACTCGGACTGCAGCCACAGGTCGGCCTTGCGGAGGTGTTGCTCAACCAGGCGACGATCGACGAAGCCATCCAGAAACTCGATGGCGTGAATCTCGATGTCTTGCCTGTGCGCACGATCCCACAGAACCCTTCGGAGTTGTTGGCCTCTCCCGAGATGCGCAAGCTGATCGAGGATGTTTCAGGCCGCTATGACCGAATCATTCTCGACACGCCGGCCTGTCTTGGTCTACCTGATGCCAAGAGTGTTTCCGAGATCTGCGATGGGCTCGTCATGGTCGTACGAGCCGGCGTGACGCCGCAGGAAGAAGTCCAAGCGGCGCTCGATATTCTCGATCGCCGGCGCGTCGTCGGATTGGTGCTGAACGGATCCGAGGCGACCCGCGAACAATACGGGTACTATTAATCGGCCGACATCGTTAGGCGGCCCTTCATGAGCGGTCGAGTTGGCTGGTCATCCCGGATCTGGAGAACGCAGCGTTGGACGAAATTCGCGCCCTCGCCATTGTTGGCATCGCCGCAATCATCGCCGCGCTCTCGACGCCGATGGTCATTCGCTTCGCGCGTTCGATCGGCGCATTCGATCAACCCAACGAACGAAAGGTGAGCGACCGTGCCGCGATGCCCCTACTGGGTGGAATCGCGGTCTGGCTCGGTTGCTCGGGTGGTTTGTTGGCCGCCCATTTTCTTTCCGAAGTGGGCGAGTTCTCTCCCGAGATCGGTGGCTTTGCCCTCGGTGCCACGCTGCTCGTCGCGATTGGCGCCTGGGACGACAAGCTTTCGATGCCCGCGGTCGTAAAATTCGGTCTCCAGATCATGGTCGCCGGCATCGCGGTCTACTCGGGCTTTGGCGTCAACTTCTTCAGTAATCCGATCACGGGAACGACCTACGATATCCCCGCGTGGATCTTGTGGCCGGTTTCGATCCTCTGGATCGTGGGTGTGACGAATGCCATGAATCTGATCGATGGACTCGACGGACTCTCGTCGGGTCTCGGCGCGATCATCGCGGCAACGCTCACGATCATCTGTTGGCAGGCCGAGCAATGGACGGGCGTGGTGATCGGATTGGCACTCTTCGGCGCGCTGATCGGCTATCTGCCCTTCAACTTTCCGCCCGCCCGAATCTTCCTCGGCGACACGGGCTCGCTGTTGATCGGTTTCGGGCTCGCGCTCTTGGCGCTGCAGGGCTATCGAAAGACCGCCTTCCTCGCCTTCATCGTTCCGATGCTGGCATTGGCGATTCCCTTGTTGGATACGTCGCTTTCGATTCTGCGACGATTGCGCAGCGGACGGGGGGTCTTTGCCGCCGATCGGCTGCATATGCACCATCGACTCCTGCATCGCGAGGGATCGCACAAGAACGCGGTCTTGCTGCTCTACTTCCTGACGAGCTGCTTCTGTATGATCGCCGTTTCATTTTCCCGGATCGATGGTTGGTTGGCGTTCATCTACCTCGCCGCCGTCGTCGGCGTCACGATTCGACTCCTGCGAAACCTCGACGCGTTTGCTCTCGAAGTCCATCGCGGCGCGCCTCGCGAGTCCGAGGAGCAGTCGCCCGGGGCTTCCGCAGCGCCGGCGGCTTCGCTCGAGACCGGGACGAACAAGGAAGGAGACCATCCAGGATGACGCAGCGTGCTCTCATTAGTGGCATCACGGGCCAGGACGGGTCGTATCTGGCAGAGCTTCTGCTCGAAAAGGGGTATGAGGTCCACGGCATCGTTCGAAGATCGAGCACCGAAACCTTCGAGCGAATCGCCCATCTCACGGGCCGCATAGAGCTTCATCAGGCTGACCTGCTCGACCAGGTCTCGCTGCTCAATACGATTCGGAGTTGCCAGCCGACCGAGCTCTACAACCTCGCGGCCCAATCCTTCGTTCCGACTTCCTGGGTCCAGCCCTCGTTGACCGGGGAGTTCACGGGGCTTGGAGTGACACGCATGCTCGAAGCGATTCGCGTCGTCGATCCCTCGATCCGCTTCTATCAGGCGTCGAGTTCCGAAATGTACGGACGCGTTCAGCAGACGCCGCAGAACGAAGACACCGACTTCTATCCGCGCAGTCCCTACGCCGTCGCGAAACTCTATGGCCATTGGATCACTGTCAACTATCGTGAGTCCTACGACCTCTTTGCGGTTTCCGGAATACTCTTCAATCACGAATCGCCCCGGCGGGGCCGGGAATTCGTGACACGCAAGATCACGGAGTCGGTCGCCCGGATCAAACTCGGCTTGCAAGACGAATTGAAATTGGGAAATACCGACGCCAAGCGCGATTGGGGCTACGCCAAAGAGTACGTCGAGGCGATGTGGTTGATGTTGCAAGCGGACGAGCCGTCCGACTTTGTGATCGGGACCGGCAAGCAGAGTTCGGTACAGGATTGTTTCGAAGCCGCGTTCGCCCATGTCGATCTCGATCCGAGCGACTTCGTGCGAACGGATCCGAAGCTGGTGAGGCCGGCGGAAGTCGACACACTGCTCGCGGATCCGCGCAGGGCAGAGAAGGAATTGGGCTGGGTTTCGCGGACTGCGTTCGGCGAATTGGTCGAGATCATGGTCGAGGCCGATCTCGAGGCCCAGGAGAAGGCGAGCGGGCGTCGTCGAGGCGATTGGAATTCGCGCTGAAGCTCGCGCGTTTGGTCTAGGGGGCTGAGAGTCAGATGAATATCACGGTCATCGGTACCGGCTACGTAGGTCTGGTTACGGGCGCCTGCTTTGCGGAGTTCGGCGTACAGGTCACTTGCGTCGACAAGGTTCAGGAAAAGATCGAAGCGCTCGAGCGCGGCGAAATCCCGATCTATGAACCAGGACTGGACGAGATCGTCGCGCGGAACGTTCGTGGCGGCAGACTCTCCTTTTCGACCGACGTCGGGGAAGCCATCGATCGGGCGCTCATCATCTTCATCGCAGTCGGGACGCCGCCGTCCGACGACGGCAGCACGGATCTCCGTTTCGTCGAAGCCGTCGCCCGAGAAGTCGGCCAGAGAATCGACAGCTACAAGGTCATCGTCACGAAGAGCACGGTTCCGGTCGGAACTTCCGACAAGGTTCGGGGCTGGGTGCAAGAAGAGCTCGACCGGCGAGGCGGCAAGGTCCGTTTCAGCGTTGCTTCGAACCCCGAGTTCCTGCGTGAAGGAGCCGCGATCGGCGACTTCATGCGTCCCGACCGCGTCGTGATCGGAACCGATGAAGGGGACGATCATGCGATCGCGATCATGAAGGATCTCTATCGGCCTCTCTATCTGAACGAAACGCCCTTCGTCGAGACGGACATCCATACGGCGGAGCTCGCCAAATACGCTGCCAACGCATTCCTGGCGACCAAGATTTCGTTCATCAACGAGGTGTCGATTCTCTGTGAGGATATCGGCGGTGACGTGCAGGCGATCGCGCGAGCGATGGGACTGGATCGGCGCATCGGCAAGAAATTTCTCCACGCCGGACCGGGCTTCGGGGGTTCGTGCTTTCCGAAGGACACGCTGTCTGCGGCCTATTTTGCACGCGAGCTCGGCCATCAGTTCGAGATTGTCGAAGCGTCGATTCGCGTCAATGAACGACAGCGAAAGAGAATGGTGGACAAGATCGTCTACGCCCTCGACGGAGACGCGAAGGACAAGGTGGTGGCGATCCTGGGTCTCTCCTTCAAACCCGAAACCGATGATATCCGTGAGGCACCCGCGATCTCGATCGTTCGAGGGCTGCTCGATCGGGGGGCTTCGATTCGCGCGTACGATCCCGCTGCCATGGCCGAAGCCGGTCGTCAGGTTCCCGAAATGGATCTCTGCAAGGACGTCTACGAAGCGCTCACCGGCGCCGACGTGATGGTCATCGTCACGGAGTGGAATGAGTTCAGGATGATCGACCTGCAGAGAGCCAAGGAAATCATGTCCGAACCGAAGATGGTCGATCTGCGAAACGTCTACGACCCGGCACGGACCGGCGAAGCGGGCTTCCAATATTGGAGCGTAGGGCGCTAGCTACGATCGACCTCGACTGAAGGCGGCGATCTGGCCCATTGCGTCTGGAGGACGTTGGAATATTCGCCCACTATCGGCATCAAACTGTGATATTGGTCACTAAGTCAAAGTGGCTTTCCGACGTACGATCCCAAGCGAGTCGTCGAGCCGCCCTCGATCCCGAAGCCGGGCCGAGGCGCGTGCGCCGACGACCGGGCAGGGCAACTACGGGTTCGGCGCGAGACGCCGATCCAGACGAGGTTCTTCGATGAATACAATTCCGATGGTCCGGAAGGAGGTCGTGGACTCGCTTCGCTCGATTCCGCTCTTCAACCGAGTTTCTGAGGGCGACCTCGAAGAGCTGGCCACTCACTTGATCGAGCGGCGATTTCCGAAGAACGCCACCGTCGTCGAAGAAGGCTTGCCCGGCGACTACATGTACGTGATTCGTTCGGGGCGCGCGAAGGTGACCAAAGCCTCTGAAGATGGACGCGAAAAGATCATGAACTTTCTCGAGACCGGCGCGTTCTTCGGGGATATGGCGCTACTCGGTGATGAGGCCCGATCGGCGAGCGTGAAGACGCTCGAAGAATCTGTATTGCTGGCGCTTTCGCGCCGGGACTTCATCGATCTCTTGCGACAGAGCCCCGATCTTGCGCTGGCGGTGATCGAAGAACTCGCGAACCGATTGCGCGAGACAAATGAACAGGCGCGCTCGCTCTCATTCCAGGGCGTCGAAGAGCGAACGCGAAATCTCTTCGAGCGCATTGCACTGCCGGACGACACACATGAAGGATGCCGGCTCACCCCCGTGCTCACCCACCAGCAGATCGCAGACATGGTCGGGACTTCGCGGGAGACCGTGACGCGCTCGATCAAGCAACTGAAGGAGTCTGGCTGGCTGTCCCAAGAGGGCAAGCGGTACGTGATTCCCGACGATCGCTGACCCGATCCCGGTCAGACGAGATCACCCAAAGCAAGCCAGGCCGCGGTCCACGCGCACGCATCGCGGGGGCAGGGCCTACGCCGTCTCGCCACGAGTCCGATCCCATCGGCAGCGCCGCGAATCCTGTGGCGTCGGCCCATGGGATGACGCACTCTCTCGGCCCTATCTGATCCCCTCGGGTTCCGACCCCATGGCCGGCTACAAAGGACTCATCTGATGTTTTCGCGCAACTCTCGGCGTTTTCAAAACGTAGTTTTAGTTCTCATCGCTTTGGGTTTCGGTCTGGTTGTCCTGGGCGGATGTTCGAGCGATGAGGATCGCGTCGCCGAGTTCCTCGAGCGAGCTGAGAATTACGTCGAGAACGACCAGCCTGAGGAAGCGATCATCGAGTTCAAGAATGTGCTCCAGATCGAACCCGAGAACTCGACCGCTCACGAAGCACTTTCACTCGCCTATTTGAAGGTGCGGAAACCTCGGGAAGCCTACTGGGAAATGTCCGAGACCGTTCGCCTCGATCCCGAGAACGTCGAAGCCCGCCTGCGATACGGAACGATTTCGGCGGCGATCCGGGATTTCGACCTGTCCTCGGAACAAGCCAACGCCGTGCTTCAGCTCGATCCGACGAATTCGGCGGCTTTCGTCCTGCGCGCCCAGGCACGCGAGTCGCGCGACGATCTGTCCGGGGCCGAGTCCGATTTCCAGACCGCGATCGAGAACGAGCCGGACGGGGCCGCGTTTCGCTTTCTGATCAGCGGTTTCTACGAACGCCGTGGTCGACTCGATGAATCGGAGAAGAGGCTTCGCGAGTTGGTCGAAATCGAGGAGAGTTATCTCGCCGTTTCCTCGCTGTCCCGGATGCTGATTCGCAGGCGTGCTCCCGATGAAGAAATCGAGGCCACCCTCAAGCGAAGCGTAGAGCTCGCGGGCCAAGCACCCAAAGAGAGACCCGAAAACGAACTGGATGGACAGAGTTTTAACACCGGCTTGCGCTCGAATGTTCTGCGCGAAGACGCCATTCGGGCTTCCTATCTGATTCTTGCCGGCTTCTATTTTGATCGCGACCAATTCGACAAGACCATCGAGGTTCTCGAAGAAGCGGTCGGCCTCAGCGAGACGAAGGTCGAATTGATCTACCAGATGGCGAGTTTCTATCGCTTAAAGGGAATGATCGACAAAGAAGACGAGTTGATCCGTCGAGCGACGAAGGAGTCGCCGGACAGCGTGTCCGCGCATCTGGTCCTGTCTGCGTATATCGGGCGTGAGGGCGACTTCGCCGGCGCACTCCAAGCGGCCCGTGACGCCGTCGCCATCGAGCCGGACAACCGTTCGGCCCAATTGCGCGAAGCAGAGTTGTTAGTCGAAATCGGCTACCGCGATTCGGACAGCGAGCAGATTCAAGCCGGGCGGGCGATCGTCGACAAGATCCTCGAAGCTGAGCCGGACAGTCCTGAGGGCCATTTCGTTCGGGCCAAGGTCGAGCTGTCGAACGGTGAGATCGACGCTGCGAAGGAATCGCTCGAGACGGTCTTGCAGGCTCGACCGAATTGGTCCCAGGCTCGATACGCCTTGGGCTCGGCGCTCGCCGCGTCGGGAGAGCTCAGTCGAGCGCGGGTTGAACTCGCGCGCGCTGTCGAGATCGATCCGCAGATGTCCATTGCGCGAAAACTCCTGGTGAAATTGCATGCCCAGCTCGGCGAGCATGAATTCGCAATCGAATTGGGCCGCGAATACCTGCAGCGACACGCCGATGACATCCAGATCCGCATCATCGTTGGGCAGAGCTTGATCCGCGTCGGCCGCGGAGAAGACGCTTATGCCGAGGTCGAGAAGATTCCCGAGGAGGATCGGGACGCCGCAGCGCTCTTTGCATTGGGCCGACTCGATCTCGCCTTCGGGCGCATCGAACTTGGCGCCAAGCGGCTTCGCCGAGCCGACGAGCTCGATCCTGGGAACCCGCAAGTCTTGCGCGAACTGCTGAATATCGATCGTGCGAACGACACGCTCGACGATTCGATCGCGCGGATCGCCCGGGCCATCGAAGCGAATCCGAACGAGTCGGAAATCGCGGAGATCGACGCCGAGGTCAAGATGTCCGGCGGCGATGAGGAGGGGGCCCGCGCGGCCCTCGAGCGGGCGATCGAACTCGAATCACGCAATGTGACCGCGCAGCTTTCACTGGCCGCACTCGAAGGCCGGGCTGGCAATGTCGATGGCATGATCGCCGTCATGGAGCGCGCAGCCGTCGCGGTCCCCGAATCCGCAGACCTTCAATATCGGCTGGCCTTGGCCTACGAACGGAATGGTCAACGCGCCCAGGCCGTCGATTCCTACGAAAGATCGATCTCGCTCAATACCGATCTGGCGGCCGCCAAGAACAATCTGGCCTACCTGCTGACGGAATCGGGAGGTGATCTCGATCGCGCGCTCGAACTCGCTCAGCAGGCGAAAGAACAGTTGCCAGACGATGCCAATTCTTCCGACACGCTGGGCTGGGTCTTGCTCAAACGCGGTGTTCCGTCGGCCGCGATTGGATATCTCGAAGAGGCGGCGGAACGCTTCCCGACCACCGCGATCGAGGCCCAAGGCATCGTGCGAAACCATCTCGCCGAGGCCTATGAGAAGAATTCCGAGGCCGACAAGGCCGTCGCCGAAAGCCGAAAATCGGTCGACTATTTCGATCGACTCTCGAAGGCGGCCGAGGAGCGGGGAATCGAGTTCGACGAGCCAGGCTGGGTGCAGGAAGCACGTGCGCGCATCACGCGACTCGAGGCGGCGTCCTGAACTGAGGCCAGCGGTCTGGCCGAACCGACCCAGCTCTAGAGATGGCGGCCCCTGGCCGCCCTGGCTCTGGAGCCCACGCGACAACCTTGATTCCCGCGGGTGGGGATCCCTGCGGCCCCCTCCCCAGGTTCAAGAGAACGCCTGCGCACACCGATAGATTCGCCGAGGGGATCGTGCGTCCGAGTCCGGGCGAACGGCCTCTACCGGCATCGGATCGGGAGATTGCCCCGGTTCGGTTCATGGAGGAATACATGCGACGCATTCAAGTTCTCTTTCTCGCAGCGGTCTTCGCATCGGCGTCCGCTGTGGCTCTCGCCGAGACACCGTCGGAAGATTTACAGACGCCTTCGGCGGACGACGGCGACTCGGTCGCGGGCGAAGGCGCTGCGCCAGCGCCGTCCGATGAGGCCGTCG